>Ga0214917_10000880_pt1 | contig 39129 bp, 51 predicted proteins | sample LL_1208_BB_MetaG_FD_177983 | JGI IMG/M metagenome (GOLD analysis project Ga0214917, IMG submission 177983) | Freshwater microbial communities from Lake Lanier, Atlanta, Georgia, United States - LL_1208_BB | ecosystem: Environmental > Aquatic > Freshwater > Lake | place: USA: Georgia | collected... | reverse complement strand
TGCAAAGATTGCTTACCACCTACGCTTAGAACAAGCAGGCAGAACATGGAAGCAAGGCACAGTCAGTTATCACAAGAACAAAGCAGAAGCATACAAAGAAGTGCTGGCTATGCTTGACCAAGCAAAGGTAGGTGTTTAAACATGGCTGCCATCAAAGTTAAAAAACATCTCCACATTGACCGAGTGTGGACAAAGGACATCACTTTCACATACAAAGGAGATGAATACTATGTCCATCTCCTATGGGATGAGCGTGAAGGGTACAAGTTATGGTGGTTTAAAGACGAGAACCATGCCGAGTACAACTTAGAACCTGAGTGGGTTCCAACTTATCAACCAAGTGAAGGTGATGATGGGCAATACAATCTAGCAATCCAACTAGATGCCTTGTGTATAGACAAGGGAGAAGGTCGGAGAGTAGAACACATACGAGAAGCAGTACTGGACATGCTAGATGAGCATGACCGTTTAAACGCTATGGAACTGGAGTAGTTATGACCGTGGAAGTATTTGAAAATGGCGTACTAATTTGGTACGACACAGCAAGAAAACTAGATGGGGTGCTAAGTACAGTTAGCAACCTTGCATACTTTCATCCGCAAGACAATGCAATCACCACGGTTGCAGCGGAAGCGAAAGCAATACGGACAGAAATCAACTCAGCCATTGAAAGCAAATGGTCAAAGATGATTACGAAAGGAAGTGTTTAAACATGGCTAATCATCCCGCAACCAAGGGAGTTGTTCTTTATCCTGATGGAACATACGCACGCAGGGTATTTGACTCACTAGAAAAAATGCAGGAAAGCGTAGGCGGACTTATTGAAATCATGCGTTTGCCTAACGCAACTGCATACATAAATGAAAACGGTAAACTGCACGACCTTGACTTCAACAACAACGCAACCTTGTTGTGCCTATTGGCTGGCAACATCACCTATTGGGACAACATCAAAGGCAACATGATTGTTGTTGGCACAGATGACGGTGAAGGATACGACACCGACATCAGCCAGCATTGGCTTGAAACAGTAGAAAACTTTTGGACACCAAGAGAACTACATGAGTGGGAGAAGGCAGCATGAAACACGAAAAGCCGTATCAGTATCAACCGCAACTTAAAGAACTGCCAAAGCCAAGCAGACAAATGAGAAGGCGTAAGTTTAAACGCAGCAACCTGACTACCCGTGGAGTTAAAGCGGTAGCAGCAACAGCATTTGTACTGGGTTTACTCATTGGCTACCAAGCAGCACCAAGTAAAGCCATCTCATCAGCCAACCCACCGCAGCCAACGGTGGGGTTGGTTGCTTATCACACTAACGATTACCAATTACACGCCATCAATCTACTTATGCAACGCAATCAAGTAGAACAATGGTCGTGTTTGTGGGCGTTGTGGACTGCTGAAAGTAATTGGCGCAGCGCAGCACATAACAAATCAAGTGGCGCATACGGCATAGCACAATTCATGCCAGCCACATGGAAAAATGTCGGATACGAAAAGACATCTGACGGGTTTATCCAAGTCCAAGCAGGGCTTGCTTACATTGACCACCGCTACGCAGGTTCCCCGTGCAAAGCATACGCACACTACCTCGCCAAGCGGTGGTACTAATGTCGTTTAAACCACAACATCACAGAGTTCTAGCAAAAAAAGAAATAACAGACCTTACATACTATTACCTTTCGTATAACTCAACCGAGTTTGCGAAGGGTAATTGTGTGGGGATTGATACGGAATTGTTTTATCCTGAGAACAATGAACTAACAGCAGACCAGCGAGTGCTGTTTAAACGCATGTGTGGGGATTGTCCAGTCAAAGCCATGTGTTTAGAGTGGGCGTTGTGCCATGAACGAGAAGGAATTTGGGCAGGCACTAGCCCCCACGATAGAAGGCAGATACGACACGCTCAAAGGATTGGAGTTGCCGACCCATCACTTGCAAGCAAGCATCTAATCTGATAAGTTTTACCCTGAACAACACCCAATGGTTCCAGTCCCAGCGGGTGTTGTTTCTTTTATAGCCCTAGTTTTTTAGCAAGCATAAATACTTCATCACTTAAATCATCAAGAGTTCCATCATTATAGATAACATGTTTAAACACATACCTATCCATTGCATGCTCTGATGTGTGATGATTAACTGGTGCGTGGTTATGACGATTGATACGCCATACATCACCATTACGATTTAAAATTTCTTGTGCTTCATTTTCAAAGCGAACATCAGGGATGACCCAACGCTGGTTGGGTTCAGCATCTATCTGTTTAAACGCAACATCTGTCCATACATTACTGCCCAGTAGCGAGCGCCCAACTTCTGTACCAAATACTTGTAATAGTCTGCGTACTTCTGCGTTTCCCTTGGCTACATCCCAACCATAATCCTCAACTAAATCTGCCACACGGATACCGTCATCAAGCATTGGGTTAAGGCGAACCACACCTTCACGGATTGCATCAGCAAATGCTATGCGTTTGAACGCATAGTTTAAACACAATAGTTCTGCAACTGTATCTTTACCTGATTGGGCATAGCCCGATAGTCCGATAATCAAAACTCAACACCTACCCATACAAAGAATAAATCTAAATCAATGTGGTATCTATCAATACAAAAGCCAAGCGCAAATCGCCTGTATGAAAAACCAAAACTTAACCATAACTTACCAACTTTTATTTCCTTACTCATACCATCTCACTTTCGGATAGACTGTTATCTGAATAAAAAAGAAAAGAAAATCTAAATGCAAAGCACGGGCAAGGACTAATGCATCATTGGTATCCTCAATCATCTCAACAACTGGGTAGTAATCAAAGCCTAAACCAAAGGCATACCACTTGTTTAAACCAACATTGACGGATGTTCTCCCAAAGTCTTTCACTTTCTTTTCTCCGCCCTGATAGCAAGTTTTGCTGGACTGTATCCGCCAACTGTCTTGCCTGTTTTCTTTTGAACTTTAGGATTTTTTTTCCAAGCCTTACCGTTCTTACGGTCATTGTTTCTACCTGTACTTTTAACTACTGGCTTGCCCATGTCTTATTCCGTTTCTGCTCTTGCCTGAGCATTAGACTTAACAACTCTCCTACGGTTTGTCCAAATCGGTGGCTCTCCACCCAGTCTATCTTGAAGTTTCTTGATAGCCCTATGAACTCTCTTGCGTAATGCTTCCTCACTCATCTCATACACAACGGCTAACACATCAAAGTCCATGCCACCATTGGCGTATCGTTGCCGGAGAAGGTTCTTGTCTTGCTCGTTTAAACCATGTAATCCATTGGCTACATCAGATAGCAAAGCCATACGGTTATTACCTTCACTTGGTTTGCCACTCTTACTTACGAACTCGCTACTCAAATCAGGCGCATCTAGCCAGCCTTCGTAATCCCATACATCTCGTAGTAATTCATGCAAGATAGCAGGGGTATAGTAAAAGAAATCATTGGTAGATACACGGGATTTGAAGGCACGCTCTTTCGTCACGAACTTCTGCGCTTCGTTAGCAAATGTGCGGCGTAGTTTAAACGGCAAAGACTCTTGCTCGTTCCACTCATCAATCTTATGCCAATGTTCTAGCGCCCATAAAATTAGATGCTGGAAAATGTCGTCAACAGAAACAGCGTTCTTGTTTATCTTGGCTGAATACCGAGATGCAGTTCTCGCTAGTTTGTAAACGGTATCCCAAAGCGGGGACTTCTCAACATCCTTTAATTCCACCCTTACTCCTTTATGACTACATCTAACCAGTAGCGTTTAAACATCATAGCATTAACTCGCACCACAAGGTCACGCTCATTAGTATCGTGGCGAACATTAAACTCAGGCATCAATCCGCCCAGTTCTTTGACTGGTATCAGTAAAGTTCCATCAGTAAATCTAAAACAAATACGGTGGAAAGTATCGGGGTTATCTAAATACGGTGGGCTAATCAACATCTGCTGCAACTTATTAAATGGAAAGATTGCTGGGATACTGCTATCTATGGACAGCCACTTAATCTCTATGTCGCCTAGGTAGTTCTCTCTACCGTTGTCGTGCAACCAAGTTAAATGAAAGTCGGTGAAATAAAACCTAGGCGTAGGGTAGAAGCGCCAGTTCGGATAGAGCCTAGATAAAGCGTGAACGGCAGCAGTTTCCCGTCTGCCGTCACCGCCCACCTGACGGATAGGTTCCAAAAACTCAGGCATAATGCTTGTTGTTTACTATGAATTGACCCTTGTGTAGATACACAGGAGTAGGGAATACTTGACGGTCTTTGATTGTTAACAAACCAAATCCTTGCTGCCAGTTAGCAGACCCGCCTACATAGTGGGCAGCGTTTAAACGCATCATGTTTCCCACCTCAAATCCATACAACTGTTCCGTCACTTTTCCATTTACTGATGTTGTAAACGCTTGCAAACCCAAACGGTGCGTGTGTCCACAGACGACACTCTTGCCAAAGCGTTTTGCCAAATTCATTGCGGTTCCGCCCGCAATACGACTCATAGCACCTTCGTCACCATGAGCAAGCAACCAGTTCGGTGCTAGTTCTACGGGCTTACGGTGCAATGTAATGTTTAAACGGTCAAGGTCAAGCATTTCCTCTAGCGTTAAACTACTAAGGCTGCGTAGTGCGGGCGCATACTGCGACACATACTTCTCAACTCTTATGTCGTGGTTGCCAGTCTTAAAATGAATAGGTCTGCGACCCATGATGTGGCGTAGGTCAGCAAGCAAATCTGTTGCTTCATTAACGGAAGCCTGTAATGTTCTTGCGTATTCGCCTGCATTACCCCTTGACCAACGGCTAGGTTCAGGTTGGTCAATCCAATCACCAACTATCCATAGTTCATTGGGTTTGTAATCCCAAATGAAATCGTGGAGTAGAGCGACTGCCTTTCTATCTTGATAAGGTACTTGATAGTCACTCAGTACCACGACTTTTTTAATCATGTGTTTAAACTCCTGCTCGTTTTCGTAGCCCGTCTGCGCCCTCGTTCAAGAACACATCATTAACATCACACCCCTCAGGCATGAATACGGGAAATACATTGTCTAGTTCACGGGATAAATTCTTTGCCATCTCACGACCAGCATTATCGCCATCACAAAACAACAAAATTTTTGACCAATCTGCTAGCACTCTGCCATAAAATGGTTTCCAGTTATTAGCACCCGGAAGTCCGACAGCACTAAAGCCTGCTTGTGTAGCAATAATTGTGTCTATCTCACCTTCACATACAACAAGCAACTCACTCTCTTGGAATAGAGCAGCAATGTTGTAGATGTGTGTACTTGCCCCCGGTCTTGATAGATACTTCGGTCCGTCACCGTTTAAACTACGGAAGCGGATGTCCACAACTCCTGTTGGAGTTAGATAAGGAATTGATAACTTTTCTCTGTATGGTTCGTGACCAATCTCAGGCTCGCTTACGAAGCCTAGGCGGAACATACGCGCCGTCTGTTCGGTGATACCTCTCTGACTCAGGTAAGGCATCACCTGTTCTAGGTTTTCCGCGTACTTCTGACTCGCTAATTCCAGTAATTCTCTCTGCGATTTTGATAGCCTCACGAAATCCAACTCCTTCTTTTTTCATTATGATTGAATACACATCCCCAGCCATCTCGCAGCCAAAGCATCTGAACCCACCATTGTCTATGTTTAAACGGGCTGACTTAACTCTATCACCATGGAAAGCGCAACGCACGGTAATCCACCCATGTCGGACAGGTATTTCAAACCCGTAATGTTCCAGTACAGTAACAATGTCGTGCTTCTTATCAGAGTTTTGCAAGGGCATCACTCAACTTTTGTACGACATAAGCATCACCAATACCCTTGTTGGCAGCCTTGATTATGACCAATGGGTTAGGTGCTATCGCTAATTTCTTGGCAATCCGATAGTTCTCGGCTTCCACATAGGCTTCTCGCAGCCACCCACTCAGGTCAATACGACCATCCCTTCTAGGTGCTTTGGCTTCAACAACATAGAAGTCATTTACCGTAGGAAGGAACACATCCCCTATGTCGTTTCTACCAGCACGGGGTAGGCGCTGTGCGTTTAAGCCCTGAGTCATAAACCAATCAGCCAGTTCAATTTCAAAGGCTGCACCCCTACGCTTGTTCGCTTGGTTGTTCATTTTCCTTTGCCTTTCTTGCTTCGGCTTCGTAAACGGAACCCCAATACAACTTGTAATAGTTCTCATCCAAACTAAAACGCTTCATGTGTTTAACGCGAGCGCCAGTATGGGTATGAACAGGAACACCTGCCTTCTTTAAGTATCTAAAGAACACAATGTCCTCACTTACAAACTGATTGTTTAAACCTTCCTTCTCTGCAAACAAAGAATAATCAGGGCAGGCTTCACGCAGTTTAGGAACAACGCTTTTATGCATTAAGGCTAAACCCATACCCGCACAGTCAACCTTGATGATTTGATTTTCAGGCAATGGGTGTATGTAGTTAATAGTAAACTCATTACCAGTTTCGTTAAAGATACATGGCATAGGCATCATCAATGCCTGTTCATTTTCTTTAGAGATAAAGTAAACACCAGTAACAACTGGTCGTGTTAACTTATCTGCTGTATCCCATAACTTTTTTAATACATCTTGGGTAAGTACAATGTCTGAGTCAACCCACAATAACCAATCGGTCTTTACCGAGTCAGCCCATAGGTCAAATAAACTTTGTCGTTGCCTTCCAATCTGATTACCTTGAACGCGGATAGCATTATGTACCTGTATGTTCTTTGGGTCTTGACCCATAATAATTGTGTACACAAGTCCTTCGGTAAACTTACCATCAGACATGCCATTATCGCACCAACCAATAGATAGTGTTTCATTTTTACTATGCATCTTTTTCCTTTATCCCGATAATGACTTCATCAAAGTCGTACATCTCTGATTTAATTTTCATGTCGTCTAGTATGGTCATAGCATTTTCAGCCATGGCTTTCCAAATACCCGACATGGTATGCAATCCAACGGCTATCTCCATCTTGCAGTCGTCACTATGGTCATCCATTACTGCATCCCTTAGGTGTTCTGCTAACTGGTCAACATAATCTGCATACTGAATAGACTCAAACCAAATCTTTTGTGGGTCGTAAATCCTACGGGTTGCATCATCTAAGTTCTCAGCAATCATTGGCAGTTGTTCTATTATCTTGTTACGCATCTCATCTGAAATAGGTGCGTTATCAATCATCTGCCTTAACAACTCTTGTGAAACTTTTATCTTAGGCGCAAACTTATCGTTTAAACTTTCCTCACTCATAAAAGTTGTGGCTGTCCAATCTGTACTTGATGCTGTTGAAGGTCTGAAATCTGCATACTTGCTGGGTCATAGGACAACCAAATAGGTGTACCACCCGTAGCATCAGCAGGACCATAACGATTTTTAACTGCACATACACCCATTACACCCTGTTGGCTATGTACTGTAAGTATTAAACTCGGAGTCTGAGCAACCTTTCCATGTAGTGCATGGCGTGGTGGACAAGGATTACCTTGGACACCTTCGCTGGTGTGGTGGCAAACAACAACGGCAGCGCCAGTTTCTCTAGCCCACCATTTAAGTTCACGCATCAATGTACGCAAACCGCCCCACTCATCTTGACCTTCAAGCGTTACATCAACGGCGTTATCAAGCACGATTAAACGAACATCATCACCAAGTCTTTCACGGGCAGCAAGAACAGAGTCCTCAATGTCTTTAAGACTTGGTGCGCTATCAAACTCCCACATCACATGGTCAGCAGGTTTTAACATCTGTGCTGCCCAATCCCTATCATGTTCCATCATTGGTTCAACTTCACCTTGTGGTTTACCCGTAAGCATTGCAAGCATACGAAGGGACATTGTGTGTGAGTGCGTGTCCGCCGAGATGTACAGGGTAGGTACTTGTGCTTGCACGGCTAAAGATAAAGCCAAAGTACTTTTACCCGCCCCCGGCGGACCAGCAATCATTGATACTTCACCGTGTCTAAACATTATCTGTTGTGATGCTAAAGATTGCCAAACAGTTGGGATGGTTGCCCCACCTTGTGAAGCAGTCTTTATGGCACGGCTAAGTAATCTCATTGTTACGCAGCAACCTTCTTATTACATGCACTTTCGCGGGCGTTAGGGCATGCGTAGAACGCCTTGTATGGCTTACCAGCCTTGCTGATACCCGCTGCTACAAATCGCATTGGCAATCCGTGGTCACAAACAGGCGAGCCTGCTGGTGCTGCACTTGGAACCGCTGCTGGCATTGGTGCTGGTGTTACAGGTACTGGATTAAATCCAGCATTTTGTAGATTTTGAATTGCTTGTGCAGCAGGGTTGCTGCTGAGTTTATGCAACTCATCAATCGTATCCTCTAGTTGCAAGATGCGTTGCATACGCACTTCCAATCCATCAAGGACTGTATCTAACTGTTGCTCATCCCATGCTCTGAGATTGAGTAGTGAACCTTTTGGTGTTTTTAGGTTCACTTGGTATGGTGCTTCATTACTCATCACTTGCTTCTCCTTCTGTTATTTCGGGGTATTTGTGTGAGTCCTTACCGTTAACAACATAACATGCAGAATTAACTCCGCATGTACCGCACATAAATCCGGGTGCTGGTATGTAGATGTTGTTTTCTATTGCCTTCTCAAAGTTCTTTACCCATGAGCCAAGGCGTGCTTCTGTGAAGTTATCAAGGTTAACCATTTCCGTCAGTTCACCTGTGCGGGACATCCAATAAGCACCACCAACTGGGCGAACACCAAATGTTTTTTCTACCATAATTGCGTAGATACCCATTTGGGTTTTACTTGCTGGTTCTCTGCTTCCTGTCTTGATGTCCACAACAATCAGTTCCCCATTGGGAGTAACAAACAAGCGGTCAAGAACTGCCTTTACAGGCACGCCCCTAACATCTTGGTTCATCTCAACTTCAATGGCAGGGCGACCATCAGGTAGTTTAAACAGTTGGTAGCCTGAGTCATTGCGGAACTGTACCCAGCGGTCAACCATTTTAGGTCCTTCGGTTAACCACCAAGTTGCATCCTCACCATTTGGATACGCCTTAGTAGAGCGACCACCAGCACGGAACTCCATGCCGTTATCACTTCTTTCATAGTTGCGTTTCCATGCTTCATTAAAAGCAATGGTTGAGTTAAAGTTCTCTGTGCCTGTAACATCATAAGTTTCAGTTGCTTCATGCACAGCAGAACCCCCTACTAACCAGTAAGATGGGTTCTCAGGAACTTTTTGTATTCGGGATAGATAGAATTGCCATCCGCAGTTAAGCCAAGTAGAAAGTCCACTATGGCTAACATAGGATTTACCCGTCTTAATTTCTAGGGTCAATTATCCAGTCCTTTCTATGTGTAGTTGATTTCCCCGCTAGGATACAGGTGCAATCTCTCCCCTATTCTAGCGACACGCCGTGTCTAAACAAGCAAAATTACATAAATGTAATTAGACTGCTGTTCGTGCAGCGTAAGGATAAGTGTGACTGAGCCAACGCCAGTTGGCGAGTGGAAGCCTGACTATGGTAAATCCTTCGGCGACTTGCGTGGCGAGCCAAGCCATAGTTGCATCTGCGGATGTGAAGTATTAAATGTTAAATGTATTTTTATTGATTATGAAATAGCGGTATGGTTTACTGATGCTGAGTGTGCAAACTGTGGCACAAAACTAACAGCGCCTACTCCTGCTGATAGGAAACCAACAAGTGGCGATTTATGAATTTAAGTGTGAACTATGTGGCATCCAATACGAAACAGAAATCTCCATACATAACGACATCAGCGCACCCAACTGTTGCGGGCAGCAGATGAGTAGGGTATGGTCAGTCCCGTCAGTTAAGTTTAACGCTAGCGGTTTTTACTCAACTGATAATCGGACAACTTAAAAAACAAAAAAAGCCCCGCAATCACCGCGTACATAGGGGAAGTGTACGAAGTGAAAGCGGGGCTTTCTTGTGTTTAAACGATTAGATTACTCAGCGCCTCTGCCGTAGGCTGGGTCTGATGAGTCAAGTGCTTTAAGTAGTGGACCTGCTGCACCTGTTAGTGCTGCTAGTGCCAATGTCTTTAGATTAGTTTCTCCCGCTAGGTACAGGGCGAGAACAGCAGCAACCGCTGCACGCACATAACTGCCTAGTATTGCTACTAACTTTTGGTTCATTTGATACCACTTTCTTTTGGGGGACAACCGCAAGGGCTGCTTTTATTTGATTTACTAACTTAGGTGCTGCCATCCATGGAAACCATGGGCGAACATCATCACCGCATCCATCATTGATGGAGATGTGCAAGTGTTTCGTGTGTGGGTTTGAGCCTGTGTACTTGCGGTCACCTTCTTTTGCTTTCACCTTTGACCAAATCTTTTTGTTAAAGATTAGGTACTTCACACGACTGTCTTTTTTTAGTTCTTGAAAAATAATTGCACAATCAATTCCGTTATCAGGGTCATGTGTTAAGTCAACTGCATAACCAGTATTGTGGTCAGAGTCAGGACTTTGCTTTAAGTGTGCAGCAGAAGGAAGTAATCCATCAGATAACTTTTTGCGCTTTGGTGCAATAGCAGTTGCTTGGCGCAATACTGCAAGTGCTGCTGGTGTTGCTTTCTTTGCTAATTTATTCATCTTTTTCCTTCAAGTAAGAGCGAGTAGATTTCATCAACCCGTGTTTCCACCCTGTTTAAACGGTCAGCAACACTACTGCCCCCATTAGGTTTAAGTTCACTTAGATAATGTTTTACTAAAAATCTAATTGAAGCAGTAAAACCAACTAGAAGGGTCATTACAGATACGGCTAGTGCAGCCCAGTTTGCAGGAGTCATTTGATTTTCTTTTTCCTTTTATACGACAGTTCTCGCAACGACTTGGACAATACCGCCAAAGCCTGAGAAGTTACGGTTGGGTGGAGTTGAGCGAATAAAAGTTATCTGCTCTATCACCGCTTCAATAGGCTCTCCGCCTGCGGTGAAATCTTGGATGATAACGGTTTCGCCAACGCCTTCAACCGTTTCTAACGCACTTAATCGCGTTCTTGCATAACCTTCGTAACCCAATAGGTTACCAAGTTTATCGGTTTCTCTATCAAAACAAAATAAAGGAATTTGAATAACGCGAGCGCGAGTAGGAGTAGGAAGCGCTTTAGCAGAATAGCCATAAATAACAGCGCCAGTAGTGGCATCAGAAGTGTTGCGATAAAGGGTGAAACGGAAAGAAGCATCCGGCGAAACATCCGGGAATACAACCGCAAGGTCATAGTCGTATTGTTCGGTTGCACCTTGTGCAACAGTAGTGAGCGCATCAGTAGCAGTTTCTTTAACTCTTGCAATTTGGATGTCCCCTTGTAATGTATCGGGTGTACGCAAACGAAGTCGCTTCCACGCTTTGTTTTCTAATGTATCAAAACGAATTAGTCCAGTAGTAAATGAACCTGACTCAACAAGTTCAGTAGCATGTTCAACCCAAAGACCTGAGCCTTCAACAGTAAATGCTTTGCGACCATTATCAAAGGTTGCAATGGAGTGGATGTGTCCAGTTGTACTGGTTGCAACTAAATCTGATGCATAAGCATAGCCGTTATTAGCCAATGGCGCACCAAGATTGATACGATACAGCCCTGATTGTCCACCAATACCCGCATTTACACCAGCCCAAACAAAAGAGTTACGAGCAGTAAATGCATAGACACCACCAGTTGCTTCAAATACAAGTGGACCATAAGTAACATTGCCATCAGCATCAACAACGGCAACACGAACACCACGGTTTGTTCCAAGCATTACATAAGAACCTAGATAGCCATACATCTGTAACAACTGCTCGCTCTTAGGTAAAAGAATTACACGAACCATTGTGGACAATGCGCCTGCGTTATCTACGGTAATCTTAAATGCAGAACCTTCATCACCTGAATAACCACCCACATAGATAGCGTTAGATGACTCAGTTACGCCAGTAAATGTAAAGCCTGATGGTAGCGTTGTTGAACCATTGATAGCAGTTAAAGTGCTAAAGTTGGTTGATGAGCCAGTATTTTTGGTAATTGAGTAAGCCTGAGTTGCACCATTAGTATCTGAGTATGCAATAATAAAACGGCTTTTAACATAGTTAATTGCAACTTTATTAGCAGCAGCATTGACCGAGTTAATAGCATAATCTTGATGTAGCGCTGGGCTAGCATCATCAAAAGAATAACGATAAACCTTTGTGGCGGTAACTAACATAAGGTCATTGCCACCCATACAAGCAGCCAAAATGTTTTCAGTTATGGCTGAATTATTAACAACAGTTGTTTCAGTACCAGTAGTTGAAGTTTTTACTACACGGGCTGTATCTGCTGACGACTCTTTAACTTGAATAAGAAAATCAGAGCCACTAATTGTTGTAGAAAAAACATAAGACTTACTGCTTGCTGCTTCGCTAAGTGTTGTTTTTTTTAAAAGTTTAATTTGTCCAGTAGTCCAAGGGTCAACACCTTCACCAGTCTTGTAACGGAATTTGGTTTGGTCAGGGTCGCCTTCAAGCGGTTCCTGATAGTTAATACCTTGACCTAGATGCAAAGATGATTGCGACCTAATCCAGTAACCTGAACCAGCAAGTGACTGCTCACCGGGGTCACGCTCTTGGTCCACACGCTGAGTACGAAACTCTGCTGTCTGTCGGCGGTAAGGTGTAGAGTCAGTTACGCCAAGAATAAAAGGCAAGCCAGCAATAGCCACATCAAAAGCATTACCTGTAATCTCATAGTATTGAGATACGGAACCCGACAAATCAATCTGCGGGCGTTCGGTAATGTGGGGCGCACGGCTTGTTATTGCCATTTAAACACTTCCTTTTTTGGGTTTAGTAAATTATTTAAAAAATTAAATGTTACTTAAAGACTGTTTCTACCCAAGAAAGTGTTGGTTCATCCCAACGATAATCTTTACCATCCAATGGGTGTGGAGTTGGCGCTTCCCACGCTAAAGAAACTGTATTAAGTAACCATGATGGAAATGGTTTTGCTTGAATAAAAGCATCATGTTCAGGGCTATAAGTATAGCCAATACCAGCATGACGAGTTCTAAAATTACTATTGTAAGAACTTTGTTTCCAATGTGGATGTCCGTGTAGTTCAGTTAGAAAGTCAATTCCTGCTTGCTCTGACTCAACTCCATCTACCATTAGTACATCATTATTAACAACATGAACTGCAAGTACCACATTGTTTTCATCTAGTTTTGCGAAGTGTGCCATTTATTTCTCCTTATAGTGTGATGGAACCATCACCAGTAAATTTGTAAACTCTGTATCCTGTTGGATTTGTTACTGTTGGTGAACCTGTTGTTGATGTTGCAGCAGCAAAAGTATCGGCATAACGAATAATTACTACTCCTGAACCACCTGCACCATTTGTTAATGTTCCAGAAGTTCCAGATGCACCACCACCACTACCAGTATTAGCGGTAGCATTGCCTCCGTTAGCATGAAATGCACCACCTGCACCACCACCGCCTGAGCCACCTGACCCAGCAGTAGAAGTATCAGCACCGCCACCACCACCCCCGCCACCAGCATAGGTAACAGATGAACCAGTAATTGATGAAGCAAGTCCTGCACCACCATTACCGGATGTAGTATTTGGTATGCTTCCGCTAGTGCTGCCACCAGCAGCACCAGCACCACCGCCACCACCTGAAGCAGCAGCATTTGATAATGATGTAGTTGCTGCTGTACCACCAGCATTTCCTTGACCACTAATTCCGGGTGCTGGTTTTGAACCTTGAAATCCTGAGTCAGAAACTCCACCTCCACCTGAACCACCGGGACCTGCACAAAATTCATCATTAGCACCACCACATCCACCACCAATAGCATGAACATAGGTGTAACTACCTAAAACAATTTTAGAGTCGCTTCCAAAATTACCTCTTAATGATGTTGAAGTGCTTGTAACACCAGCACCACCGCCACCAACAGTAACTGTTACTGCAACACCAACAGGAAGTTCTAATGTTCCTGTTAAAAATCCACCTGCACCACCACCTGATGCAGTACCTGAGTTATTTGCAGCAGCATTACCACCCGCACCACCGCCAGCAATAACTAAATAATCTACTGTTCTAGTTGCATTGTTAGTTCCTACTTTACTCCAAGCAGCAGTAGTTTTTGTATTAGCATTTGAAAATCTACGAATAGCCATTAAACCGCATACCTCACAATCACAATACCTGAACCACCATTACCGCCAACTCTTGTTGAAGTTGTAGTACCCGGTCCACCACCGCCACCACCTGTATTAGCAGTAGCATTATTTCCGCCCGAACCATTATTACCGCCACTAGCGCCACCGCCATTTCCACCTGTGCCACCGTTACCTGAATAAGCACCTCCACCACCGCCACCAGCGTAGTAGTAGGTTCCGCTTACATTTTGTCCAGTTCCAGTTGCAGCACCCCAAGATGAATAACTAGATGTTCCAGCACCGCCATTACCACCAGCATTTGTGGCATCAGCACCAACAGCACTAGCACCGCCACCACCTGCACCACCTTCGTTATTAGTAGGCGCTCTACCACCTCGGTATCCCTGAGATGTATTAGTTGTGTTTCCACCACCGACTGATGAATAAATACCTGAGTATTCTTTTACACCAATAGCAGAACCACCGTATCCATCTTTAGTAGAACCACCACCGGAACCACCAAAGTTACCGCAATGGTCTAAACCACTACCAGCAAAACCGCCAGCCCCACCACCGCCACCAAAGGCAATAATGTTTGATGTGTAACCTAAGCCGTTATTTCCGGTACCAAAACTAGAGTCACTACCATTGTTACCCTGAGTGCCTAAATAAGTATCTGCTGTTGAAACACCTGAACCACCGCTACCAACAGTAACTGTGTAACTTTGAAAAGCGCCTAATGATTGAGATGCTTGGTAGTTAACACCACCAGCCCCTCCACCTGCACCGCCTTTTTCATTTCCACGGTTTCCACCACTAGCGCCACCACCAGCAATAACTAAAACATCAGCAGTTATGTTTTCGGTTGGTTTAAACGAACCATCACCAGTATAAGTATGATAAACATACCCATTTGAAACTACAATGGTTCCACCGCTGGCTTTAATTTGACCACCTAACAGATTAGGGTATTTAACTAATCCGTTAGAGATACTTGATTTAGCAAATCTTGATAATGCCATGGTGGTTAAAGCCTTTCGCTTAAATTAGTTTTCAGAACCAAATGCTGTAAATGTAAGAGATGATGCAGCAGATGCGTACACATGAATAGCATTTGTTGCAGCAAGAGTAATGCCTAGTGTAAGTGCAACTGAGTCATTAGCAGCGATTGCTACATCATAAGCAATGTAATGTTCGTCTGCAATAGTTGTACCAGTTGTTGGTTTTACTGCAATGCGGTATGTGCGTGCTGATGCTGAGCGATTGCAAACTACAATGCTTGAAACAACAGCGCTAGATGATGCCGGAACTGCGTATAGTTCCTCTAGGGTAGTAGCAGCAGATGCTTTACGACCCAATACTTTGTATGCCATAGGTTATGCCCCCATAAGTAGAAATGGATTTAATCCGACTTCGCCTGAAAGTGCGGACTCTTTTGCTAGTGGTATTCCCCCGACTGTTGAGCCGTCATGTACCACTATTGTATCTTTGGTTGTGTCTATCGTAACTTCTCCAACCAAACCTGTAAATGTAGAGTGTTCGCTAGTAGTTCCTCTACGGAGTTGTAATGCAAATGCTGGCATGTTATTAAGCCCCCATCAATAGAAACACGCTTGGTAGCGGGTCAGTTGTAATGGCAGCCCATGATGCCGTGCTGCCGTCAGTTGTTAAATACTTACCGTTATTACCTGTTTGAGAAGGAAGGCTAATCGGTGCTGCTGCCCATTGAACTCCATAAGAAGCCGTAGATGCAGCAGTAAGGATTTGTCCATCTGTTCCAATAGGTAATCTTGCAGCGGTATCGGCAGCACTAGCAACAATCAAGTCGCCTTTAGCATCAAAAATAACTGCCTGAATTGCGCTCGCAGCAGATGCAGCGCTATTAGCAGCAGCAGTTGCTGAGTTAGCAGCAGATGTTGCAGAAGTGGCTGCTGCGGTAGCAGAGTTAGCAGCACTTGTTGCGCTAGTTGCTGCACTTGTCGCACTTGTTGCAGCAGCAGTTGCGCTAGCAGCAGCGCTAGTAGCACTTGTTGCAGCAGCGCTAGCAGAGTTTGAAGCAGATGTTGCAATCGTAGCAATGTTTAAGTAAGTGCTACTTGTTGTATCTGTTTCAGTAATTGAACCCATGTCGCGCAAAATACCTGCGCCAGTTAAACCAATAACTGAACTGTATGAAGCAGCAGCGCTAGATGCTGATGTTGCAGCGGATGTGGCTGATGTTGCAGCAGCAGCAGCACTAGCAGCAGCAGCGGTAGCAGATGCCCCAGCAGATGTTGCCATAGTATCAATGTAATTTTTAGTAGCAGCATCTTGTGCAGATGTTGGGTCACCAAGACCAGTAATTTTGTTTGTACCCATAGCAATAGCACCAGTCATAGTGCCACCGCTTAACGATAGTTTTGCTGCTAAAGCATTAGTCATTGTTGTTGCATAGTTAGGGTCATCACCTAAAGCAGCAGCAAGTTCATTAAGGGTATCAAGAGTTCCCGGTGCTGAGTCAACAAGGTTAGCAACCTGAGTATCTACATAAGCCTTGGTAGCAGCATCTGAGTTAGCAGATGGTGTAGCAAGACCTGATACGGTAAATCCACCAGCAGCAAGGTTAGAACCTAGCGTGTTGCTTGAAAGAGTCTTATTGGAAATAGTTTGTGCAGCATCAAGAATTGCAACAGTACCAGTTACATTTGGAAGTGTGATAGTACGGTCAGCAGTTGGGTCAACTACTGCAAGAGTTGTTTCATAGGCATCAGCAGTTGCACCTTCAAAAATAATTCCTGAGCCATCAACAATAGGACTTGTTAAAGTTTTATTAGTAAGTGTTTCAGAACCAGCAAGAGTAGCAATACCGCTAAATGTATTATTAGTGGTGCTTAATGTTTTGTTGCTAAGAGTCTGAGTCTTTGTAGTACCAACTACTGAACCATCACCTGAGCCAAGACCGTGAACATGTGTTTCAATGTTAGTCATAATACCTGAGTCAGTATCGTAACCACGGCTAGCAATGTGAGTTTGTAGTTCACGGAAATCACGGGCAGATACAGCATGGCGAACTGTTGCACCAGCAGAGTGTGCTACTGCTTGTGTACTGTCTTGACCACGGGTAACAGTAAGAGTTGTGCCAGTACCAGCGGTAACTGTGACTACTTCCTCTTTGTTAGTGTCGGGGTCAATAAGAAGTGTATAAGGAAAACTTGCAGCAAATCCGCTTGTTGATGCAACAACAAAGGATGTATAACTATCTCCTTGTGATGCCGAAGGGATAGCAGCAGTAATAGTTGTTTCTACCGCTGTTGCCGAATAGTACCGTTTTGGTGAGCCTGCATCTCCTGCTGCCATTTATTTACCTACCTTTGATAGTGACTGCGGACTGGGAATTGTCTGCGTTGATTTTCTGCACACTCGTTTAAACGCTGTTGGTAAATACCAAACAAGAAGCGTGATGCAGTTTCGCCTGAACGAGCAGTTTGTTGTGAGTCAAGCAAGTCTGCTGCTGCGTGTTGCGGACCAAGGCGAGAAGGGTCAAGGAAGGAAATCATCCTAAAGGCTGCGCCATAAATGATTACATCCTCAGCGTATGACGGCAAGCCAGTAACTGTTGAGAACTCATCTGTTGCTGCCGACAATAAAGTTGGGCGCTTTGAATAAACAACATTGACTTTGCGCCCCGGTACGATAGGAGAGTAAACGCTGATGCTCTTTCCTAGATTGCCACCTGTGCCAAATGTTGTTGGATTAGCCAATCGGTCTAGTTGCCATGCACGAACTGGAAGCCACTCGTTGCTTGGACCTATGACTGAGTGAGTAAGGTTTAAAATGTTTTCTGCTTCATCAGGTAAATCGTAAGTTGTTTTAGCAGCCACAAAACTAAACTCTGTTTGACCAACACCAAAGATTGCTGGGTAAACAGCATTGATGGTGTCGTTAATAGCACGCTTAATTTCATTGCGTGGAAACAAAGGTGAAACAGTTACTTTGTCGTTAGCAGCATGAGCAGCAGCGGTAGTACCGCGTTGTCCACGACCCCAAGGGGCAAGTGTTAATGTGCTTGATGCTGGGTTAACGGTGTTTACATACAACATTTCATCATTGATTTGTATGTAGCCACGACCAATTACTGATGTATCAAATACAGTAAGGGAAGTTGTAGAAGTTGTTGCGCTAGTTGTTAGCCATGTGCTGGCTTCGGAGTTAACCGTGTAGCCATGCAAAAGTGTATCAACACGCTCAGTTAATTGGTTAAAAGTACTCATAAGTTAATAGACCTCAATGCATCTACCGCAGACTTTCCAGTTGTACTAGCAAGTTCATTACAAACTGCGTTTAAACCTTTATAGTCATTAGGTTGTCGGGATGAACTAGCCTTGTAATTAAGGGCAGCAATAAGACCTAAGCCTGTTGTACCAGCATAGGTATTGGCTGCACCCTGTGGGGCTTTGTAAGATGTAACGCTAGTAATACCTGCAAGGCGATTGAGTTCACCTGTAAGTGTGCTTCCTGCAATACCAGTTGCCATTACTTAGCCTTTCTTTTTGCTGCTGCATTATCAACAAGGTTTGGGTAAGGGCGACCAGCCTTCTTTGCTGCTGCTTTTGCCTTAGCCTTTTGTGCAGGAGTCAATGGAGTAGATTTTTTGTTAGGATTTTTTGTATCCCAAAATGCTTTCTTTTTCACCACTTCACCTTGTCTGCCCAGTACGCTGCCGACATCTTGCCCTTGGCAATGTTTTTAGCGTGACGAGCCTTGAAGGATGCTTGGCGTGCAGTTGGTTGTTTATCACCAGTCACGCCTTGCTGTCCAAAACGAATTGTCTTTACTTGCGAGCCTTCTTTAGCCACAACAACATGAGATTTAGTCGGATGACTTGGAGTACGCTTAGGCTTATTAAAGCCTGCTACACCTGCTCTTGCTAATCGTGGGTCTTTCTTGGCAGGCATGATTGTTACATCATCCCCATTTTAGACTTTGGCTTTAACTTTGCCTTTGGCTTAACTGGCGCTGTCTTATTCATTTTAGCCATGCTTGCAGATGGTTTAGCAGGCATTGCTGGCTTCTTTGCTGCTGGCTTTGATGTTGCTGAGCCAGTAATCTTTACTTTTTTCTCGTACATTGGCATTGCTATTTCCCCTTTTTCTTTGATTTACCCGCTACTGATAAAGCAATAGCGACTGCTTGTTTACGGTTCTTTACAACTGCTGCTTTCTTAGGACCTTTAGGGTCTTTTCCGCTATGTAGGGTTCCGCGTTTAAACTCACCCATAATTTTTTCAACTTTGTTCTTAGGCATTAGTCATCCTCAATTTCGGTATCGTTCTTGTGATACATACCGGGCTTAACGGTGACCTTCTTTAAACTTGCTTCTGTTGGCTTGCTGCTAACATCCCTACCGCCTACGCCGTAAGGTTGAACAGCGCCATAGCATCCACACTCAGCGCACATTATTTACTCCTTTGGGTAATTACTTTTACATCTCCGCCAACACTTATGTTGTAATCAGCGGAAATCTTGATTGCTCTACGAGCCACAGCCTCAACGCTCTTAATAGAGTTCTTGCTCATGCCTGCTGCTGCTAATGCACCAAGGGCTAAATCGCCACCGCTGCCTACCGCATACAAACCACGGTCATCTCTTGACCATAAATAGTCTTGGTCAACTTCATAGATAACACCGTTTAAACAGATAAGTGCATCAAACCCGGCATCTTTATCTTTACTTGTATCGGGGTTATACCCGTGTTCAACCATTACTTCCCGTAAGGAAGGCAGAACTTTTGTCTGCATAAATACATCTGTTGGTACTGTCTTGACTACTTTTGGTGGGTTCCAAAGATAGTTTGCAATGTTGCCTGCAATGGCATCACCTGAAAATCCAAATACATAGTCACCTTTTTTGGTAACTTTATCCACACCTTTTGCATAGTATGGTTTGTCGTCATAGGTAGTCATGGAGTCTGCTGCGATTAACGCCCAGCCTTTTCCCTGAATACCTACAATGGCAGTCATGTTACCCCTTAAATGTCCCCGTATTTGCATCAAAGGCTTTACCAGCCTTATCAGATTTTTCAACAGCATCTTTAATTTTTGCCATGGAAGTTCCCGCAGGTTGAATACCTTGCGCTCTTGCAGCAGCATAGGCATTAAGTTCAGCGTTCCATTTCTTTTCAGTCATACCTTTTGCACTATTAGCATCACCCGTGCTGAACTCTAGGTTAGATGCTCTTAGACACTCACCCCAATTTTCATGGTCTTGTGTTGGGCAACCTGTTCTACATGCCATGTTTAAACCGTAGTTATGTAATCTCCATAGCCTGCTGCTATGAGTCTTGTTCTTGTTTGGTCATCAATGTCGTACACATGTCCACCTAAATAAACTTCGTCTGCTTCTAAAGTCTGAGTATGGCTTGGATAACGGTATGACGAATACACACCATTTACACGCAGAACAGTAATCCCACGGTTGATACCCATACGCTCAAATAGCGTATGTCCGCCAGCAGGGGTTTCCTTGACGGAAGGTGGTGTGAATTGGTATGCCATAACTCTCCTTAGTGTAACAGGGTAGCGGGCGTTTAAACACCCGCCACCCCGGTACTAATCTCTGAAACTATGCAGAGATGCTTGATGAAGTTTCAATGCGATACAACGCATCCTCACGGTAGCGGGCGAAACCAAGTACGCCGTACCAACCGATTGGGCGGAAACGCATCAACTTATCAGTAACAGGTCCGATAACTACGCCCGGTTCCTGTGCTACTGCTTCTGCCAAAGCCTGCTTTCCGCAAAGAATTGTGCGGTAAACATTTGTCTTTGGTGTAATGGTTACAGTTGCACCTGATGTTACAGCAGCAGTTGTTGCTACTGAAAGGGTGAGAACTACACCATTGATTGCTGAAACAAGTGTGCTTGCGCCAGTTGTTGAAGCGATAGCAAGACCATCACCGACATCAATTCCTGATGTTGAAGCAACAGTAATTGTTGTGGTTCCTGATGCACCAGTTGCAGCAGTTGTAGTTGTGAAGGTTGATTGATTAGCACCTTCTGCCTTTTGGTACATGCGTGGTGTTTCTACAAAGAAAGCACCTTCGTATGTTCCGATTGTTCCTGCCCATAGGTTACCCTGTGCAGAGTCTGTCTGAGCATGGATGTCGCGCCATCCGACTGAGCCTGTTTCAGCACGAAGGTCGTGTGAAACCTCAGGGTGAATACCGCACCAGTACAAAGAACCTTGGCGTGGAACAGCCTTGTTGCTACGCAACTTGGCTACTGCACGGCGGATTTTTGCAGATGTTAGGGTATCAGCAGATGAAACGGTTGCTGTTGAAGTTACTGAACCGCCATAGATAACATTTGTTCCTTGGCGTAGGCTCTCCATTGCAATCCTATCAAGTGAGTCAGCCATGTTGTAGGCAATGATGTCTGCAACTGCTGGGTCCACATCTGATAGAGAGAATAGTTGTAACTTACGGGTTACTAGAGATGCATTTCCGTATTCTGTAAGTGTTACAGAAGTTGTTGATACATCTGCTAGTGCTACTGCATCAGGGTCTGTTGCCTCTGAAAGTGCAGAAGTAGCCGCTGCCAAGTCATTGTAAAGTGAAAATACAACGCTTGACCCCGGCATTGCTTGCTGTGCTGGTCGCTTGTCTGCAACGCTACGAACTAGCGGTTGCGAACGGAGAGCGAACTCAACATAGCGGTCATACGCAGTTTTGACCAAGCCTGCAAGGGCTGTGGTATTGGTATCTGCCATGAGTCATTACTCCTTTAGATTGGTAGTTGGTTAATTTAATCCAAGGATGCGGTTTAATTCATCTGCGCTACCTGCTGCTAGAATTTTAGCCATAGCATCTGAGTCAACTTCCGGAACTTGTCCTGTTGAAACCACTTGGTTAATTCTTGCATTAGCAGAAACATCTAGTGAATTGTTATTTGAAGCCTGCTCTGAATTAGCGTTTTGGGTTGAACCAAATACATCACCGTATTCATTTAGCCAGCCATTGATTGCTTCCTCAGAAGTATCAATGTCTTGCGGTATAAATGCAGCAATCTTTGGGTTAATACCCTTGGCTTGTAACACATCCTTTACAGTACGCTGGCGGGTCTGCGATTGCAGTCCTTTCAACTCCTGTTCTAGTTCTTTTGCACGCTTTTCAAGCGTGCGATTTACTTTACGGAGTTGCTTAACTACATCCGTGCCTTCGTCACCGAAGTCATCAAACTCGTCATCATACTCGTTATTTTGGCTCATTTAGCCATCTCCCTTTCATTGGTTGTTGTATTCGCAATCCACAATGCATGTAGGGGAACATACCTTGGCTATTGCTACCAGACTTCTTACACTTATCCGGGCTGGTCGGTCAGATAAGGAACCTAATTATTGGTTAGTCGTACTGCGTAGTGAATAAGCACCTACGCCTGACTGACCACCAAAGCGGAACATTGCTTCACGCTCTGCTCTGCGCTTTGACTTTAACAACTTCTCTTGCTCGCCACCAACAACGGCTTGTACTGCTTCTAGTTCGTTGTAGGTTTCACCTTCAAGTTTAGATAGTTGTGACTGGGTATCAGCAAGTATTCTTGCTTTACCAAATTCTTGTTTTAATGTGGCTACATCTGTTGTACCAGTTGCACCAATCAATGCTTCTGCTTCTCTAGCACGGGCAGCAGCATCTGCGCCAAGTGTGAACCTAGCGTTAGCAGCAGCAGCACCAATTTCAGCAGCACGGACTTGCTTCTTAATAACATCCATTGCCTTCAATGGGTTAAGAAGGTATCCGACAGCATCTGCTTCTGTTACATACATTTCGCTAAGAGCCTGCATTACATCCTTTTGAGATGATACGCGGTCCTTAGCAAGTGATACGCGTTCCTCAAACTCACGGGCGCTAACTTCATTAGCAATGTAAGTTCCAAGGTCAGAACGCTCACCATAAATCTTTTCATCAAGACCATAGGCACGAAGGGTTTGTGAATAACCACGCTCTAGGTCAATGTATTCGCCTTCGGTAATAGCACGGTTCTTATCACTAAGAGCCTTCATACCCGGAAAGCGTGCTTCATAAGATTTAGTTTTACGGATTTCAAGTTTAATTTGTGCAGCAGTCTTATCCTCTAAAATCATTTTGTTGACTTCATCAGCAAGTTCGCTAAGACCAGCGCCTGAAAGAATAGAAACAAATTCCTCTAATGCTGTACGAGTATTATCACGCTTTTGATTTGTATAAAGTTCAGCAGCAGCAGCGGTATTATCCTCGCCACCTGCATCATCAGGAATAAAGGCAACAAATTCCTCGTATGTTCCACCTTTGCCGTTGGAGAAAACATTGAAAATGTTTGTTCCGCCACCGACTTTAACTGACTTTGTGGTTATGAACTTCCCAGCAAAATCACTACCAGTATCAGTAGTATCATCAGTAGTATCAACAGTAGTATCAACTTTAGTTTTGCTATCAGCAAGTTTCTTTTTAGCAGCATCTGCTTTAGCCTTAGCATCAGCAGCAGCCTTTGCAGCAGCCTCAGCCTTAGCCTTTGCATCAGCAATCTTTTTTGCTGCTGCATCACTTTGTGCTTTTGCAGCATCAAGTGCAGCCTGAACCTTAGGGTCAATAGGAGAATACTTTGAAGGACCAGTAAATTCCGGAGTACTAGAAGCCTTTTGAACACCAGCCAAAGTTGTTGTATTAACTGTTGGTGTTGATTTAGGTGCAGGAGTTTTTGCAGGTGTAGGTGTAGGTGTTTTTGCGGGTGTAGTTAAAGTTGGTTTGCTTGCAGCAGGCACAGTATTTGGCTGTGGCTTAGGTGCAGGCGCAGGACTTGGCTTAGGAGTTGGCGCAGGAGTTGGTTGTTTCGCTGGCATCTATTAACCTACAATTCCGAAGTCACGAAGCAGGCTAAGTGCCTGATTGGTATAAGTTTCTTTAGCGTTCTTTGTGTACTGCCATAGTGGGTCGTTCTTAATAGACTTAGTAAATTCTGCAAATGTAGATTTAGCAGGTTTACCATCCACGCCAGTTTTCATGGCATACTTCATAAGGTCGTTCCACTTAATAGAACTTTCATCCATTTCAAGAAGTGAAGCCATTTGAGTACGGTAGTTACGAGTCATGTCGTAAAGGGTTCTACCTTGGTTTAAACCCTCAGCAAAAGGAGAATAAAGGTCAGAAGCCTGTCGCTTCATTTCCTCATACCAAAATGACTCATCACGCCCATCCATTGTGTCTAGCAATGACTGGTTAATTGACTTCTTATAGTTGTCGTCAAGGTTAACGCCATACTTCCAAGCCACATCATTGATACGGCGAATTGAACTTCCAATACTTCCGCCACCTGAAAAGATAATGTCTGACTTAGTAGCCAAGTAATTATCTAGTTGAGCATCAGTCCAATCGTTCTTAATAGTTTCTAGGATGATGCCGTTTACACGCTTATTGTATTCCTCAGGGGTCATCATCTTGCCAGTAGTTGGGTCAATTTGGTTTAAACGGATACCCAAGGCTTCAAGGCGTTGTCTTACTGCATCTGTTTTATTGTTAACCTTTTGACCAAAAGTTGCAGCATTGCGTGGGTCATTAGACTCTAGGAAAAAGTTACGGAAAGTTGGATACTCAGTCTGCCACCAAGTTGTACCTTTAAGGGCTTCCATAAAGGTTGCTTCATCCCAATTTTGTTTTTTAGCAGTATCAAGAAGTTTCTCAATTTGGTCACGCATTTTTGCATCATCAAGTGTTTTGAAAGTCTGTCGCATGTAAGAAACCCATACGGTCTTATCAATAACAACTTTATCTTTAGCACCTGTACCAGTTCCTGTACCACCAGTAGAACCACCTGTTGTGCCACCTGTCGCACCGCCAGTAGCACCGCCAGTAGCACCTGCGCCACGACCAGCACCTTGTGATGCTGAACCTTTGGCTGTGTATGGTTCAGGGTCAATGGCATTTGGAATACCATCAGCATCAGCATCCTCTGTATAACCGCCACCGCCTGTTGCGCCTACGCCAGCAGCAGTAGTGCCACCCAATGCCTTAATTTTGGCATCAATGTCTTTAATTTTTTGGTCAGTTTCTTTAGCACCAAGAATAATTGCTTTATCACGCTCGCCTTGCAAACGCTTAATTTCAGCATCATTTTTCTTTTTTTGTGCGCTTTGAATTTCAGTATTAACTTCGGCATTAACTTTATCAAACTGTGCTTTAATCTTTTGATAATTAGCCTTAGCCTTTGTATAGGCAGGAGTTCCATAATCAGCATTTTTTAATGCTTGTTCAGCCTGATAAAGAGCAACACCAATTTGCTGTAATTGTTCTCTAGGGGTTAAAGGTACTTCACGGCTTGTATTTCCGCGTGGGCTTGATGGACCTGCCATTATGCTTTCACCTCACGCATCTCTCCCGCTAGTTCATTGTAAATAGCATCAAGGTACTTATTTTCTTGGCGGGCATCATACTCATCTGATGATTTAATAAAATCAACAACAGCCTGTTGGCGACCAGCAGAGCCAGTTGAACCTGATTGAGTCATAGCCTTTTGAAAAGCCTTCTCATACTCAGCACCAGTAGCATCACGACCAAGCAACTGTTGGTATGTGCTTTGGACTAAAGCCTTAGCATCCTGAGATGTGTAAGTAACTCCACCGCTGCCTTGCTTGGTATCCATTGCAAGTAGTTCCTCAGGTGTAAATTTGCCACCTTTTTGAAAATACTCAATAGACTTACGCCCGTAGGCTACCCACTCATCAACACCGTTAATAACATTAACTTTTTTGCCAGCAGCATTAAACTTATCTACCCACTTTTGGCGCTCTGCTTCGGACATAGCGAACCATCTCTTAGTCCACTCATCTAAACCAACAGTCTTGTCCTTGCCATCTGCACCTTTACCTTGATAAACACCACCTGATGCTAAGGCTTGGTTGAAAATGTCCATAGAACTGGTTGAACCAGTCTTGTTAGATGCAGTTGTTTCAACTGCTGCTTTGTCTTTTTCATTGCCTGCCATTTAAATCACCACCGGGTCGTTTGGAAAGTATCGGTTATAGAAGTCGCTAAATTCAGGTGACTCAGCACCAAGTTGGGTAACAAACTTATCCCAAAGTTCTGCTAAATCATCATTAGAGTTTGCATCCAATGAGCGTGAACCACCCATTTGGTCGCGTTGTAATAATGCCTGACCAATCTTTTTACGAGCATCCAAGTATAAAGCAACAGCCTTTACAACTGGGCGGTCACCATTTTGTGCCATCCATGCTTTATTTTGGAACGCTTGTTCAAGAACATCAGCACGCTTCATGTACTTGCCACGGTCAGGCGACATGTATGCTGCGTACCAATCAGGGTTATTTTGTGCCATGTAATCAAGCCATTGGCGTTTAGCATTATTGTATTGCTCTAGCAATGGGTCACGATTACTGCCGATACCGTTTTGAATTTTAAATGCATCAATAACATCTTGTATCTTACGGTATTCAGTCCAGCCACGCTTTAGGTTAGCATCCTTAATAAGTTCTGCTGGGTTACGGTTTTGACGATAGGTGTTAGCCGAACCGGGGTATGAACCTGTACGATACTGCCATTGATAGGCAGCCTGTGAGAAGTCATACTTACCGTCAAAATCATTAGCAAGCCATCCCATAAGTTCAGGCTCACCTTTTGCCTCTGCTGTTGCCATTAGACCGCTAAACTTACGAAGGTTACGAACGGTATCTAGGTTGGCTTCAAGACTACCGGGGTTCTTAGATAAAGATACTGTGGCTTCAAAGAAGTCAGGATACATTTCAAAGAACTTGGCTTCTGCTTCGCCGGGTTCTGTGTATTGATTTTGGAACTGGCGGAAAACTTGCTGGTAGAAATCTACCTCAGGAGAGATAGCAAACGGTGCAGAAATTGCAGTCAAAGAACGAAGCATGTAGAACTTGTTTACTTTGCTGGTAATTTCATCTACTGTTGGCACATCTTGGCGTTTGCCTGTGTTGTAGTTGTATGTTTCATAACGCAACATTTGATTGAAGGTACGAACATACATTTCATCTTTAGACCACATGGTTTTTAGACGGCGTACTGTGCTAGGTAGAAAAATCTCAGATGCGCTATTAGGCATGCCTGCTGGAAATAATGGTTCAAATGCTTTTTCAAACTCAGGGCGTTGGCGCAAGATTAAGTAGGCTGGGAATACGGCATAAGGACCAAATCCCGGATTACCTGCTTGACCTTGGGTAATAACATCAAGGCTTGATAGTGGGATGTTAACTCGTTTAAACGCGTTCTCAGCCACATCTTGCCACTCACCCGGCAATGCTTTGATAAATGCATCAGGTACTTGAACCACAAGGTTAGCCATACCACCTTCACCAAGTTGCTTAGTGTCGGTAATACGGTTGCCTTCTTGGTCAACTATCAACTGTCCATTAACAATTTGTGCAATAGTTCTAGCAGCAGTTGTAACTACCTGTGGGTTCTCAGCAACAATGCCACCCCAACGCATTAAGGTATTTTCATAGGCTGCATAGAACGGGAACAACAAACGCATTACTTGGCTTGATGATGCACCAGTTCTACGAACGATAGTAAACAAAGTACGCTCTACTTCACGGCGGGCTTCCTCACGGGCAGCACGCTCAGCACGGGCAATTTCATCACCTGTTAGTCGGTCAGTACCTCTAGCCTTAGCAATACCATCAATGTTTCGTTTAACATTTTCTTTGTAAACAACATTTACTAATGGGTGACGAGCAAAGGTATCCTCAGGAAGTGAACCTAGGAAGCGCATAACACGGCGGTTAACCATGTCCACAATACGCTCTTGGTCACGGTATTCCTTGCTTGTAGTTACAAGCAGACCGTTAATCTCAGGTAAGTTCTCAGGATTAGCGCCAAAGCGGTTAAGTAAAAATACTTCTACATCTCCACCTGTAAGTGGCTTGCCATCCTCTTTAGCAGCACGAAGCATAAGTGCTGTTTCCTCATCAGGAACATACAACTTAACAGCATTGCGTGTATCACTAATACGAGTTAATAAATAATCGTTTTCCTCGCCAGCCTTTAACTTACCAAACCCAAGTCCCTTGCCGGGAATTGTGTATGTGTTATTGGCATAGATACGACCACTACGAGTTCTAGTTAAAAATCCTAAAATCTCATCATTGGTTGCACCATCAAGAATACGACTTACGATTGGGTCCATAACCCCAGTTTCAGGGTCGCGGAAGTGTAGATTTAATACACCAGCCCATGCTTCAAAGTATCGTGGGTCGCCGGGCTTAACTGGTCGCATTGCTCTTGCACCGGGACCTGCAAGGAACGCCATTTGCTGGCTTCCAATAATGCTGCCCCATGTTTGTTCAGATGATGTACGAGCAAGCATCCAAGATGCATTGTTAAATACTTCATCAACTTCGTATGATTGACCATTGGCTTCATGTGTGAAAGTTCCATAGCCAACCTTAGACTTAACAGCCATCTGTTCTGATTGACTGATGCGAGCGCCTAGGCGAGCCATCATGTCGTCAAGTTGAGCATTAACCTCTGCGTATGAACGACCAAGGTTAGCAGCAGCATCCTCAACGCCATTGTTAATCATGGCAATTAGGTTCTCATCATCATAGTAAGGAGAAACTGCTGGGCGAGTACGGCGTGATTTTTCTTTACGGCGTACTTGTGTACGAGCAACACGGCGTTCTTTAGTTGTCTGCAATGGCTGAGCAATGTCTAATGCAGCATCTGCTTCTGCTTGTGCTGCTTCAATCTGAGCGCGAGTTAACTTAGTAACTTCACGACCACGACCTGCTTCACCTACTGCCTCAGGTAGAACAATGTGGGATAGTCCACCTGCACGGCGGTCATCACCCACAACTGCACGACCAAAATTGTTTTGACGAAGGTAGTTATACAAAGGAGAGTTTTGGTCTTGCCAACCCTTACTCTTTACCCAAGCACGCCAAACCTTTACATCTCCACCAAATACTTCTTTGCGTACATCTAATGGGATGTCTGACCATTTAGTGAGATAAAGAGCATCACCGTAAACACGCATTGGTGTAACGCTTCCACCATCACGGCGGACACGGAATACTGCACGCTCTAATTCTTTAGGATTAAGGCTGCGTATTCTATCCTCATCAACCTTAACAAAACCTTTACTTGTACCCTTGCGAAGTTCAACAATGTTTCCAGCACGGGTAGCGCCAATCATGTCTGATTTCATACGGGCTGCTGCTGTAAGCAATTTTTCAGGGTATGGTTTACGGACAGGGCGTGGGTCATAACCCCACTCAAACCAAGAGTTTCCATCAGTAAAGATGTCGCCTGCACGAACTTTCATTTCGTCAATGCGGAAAGCATCATCACCAAAACGACCTTTACCATGAAGGTCAGCGTATTCGCGGATTGGAGTTACCCAATCACCAACATTGATGCCAGCAGGGGCATCCTTTGGTACTGCACGATAAATCGTAATTGTACGATTTGGATTACCCTTAAAATCTTGAATAAGTGCTACAACTTTTTTATCTAAGTTGCGCCAATCAGGACCACCAACACCATAAATACGAAGGGCATCAGCAGAATAAACATCCTCAGGATAAATCCGAGTCATGTTATCTAATGATGCACCAAACTCACGGTCAGGTGCTGTGTGTGCGCCACGGTAGCCAGCAGTAAATGTTGACTGTGGGTGGCGTTGTGGACCTTTACGGGTAACAACTCTTAATGGAACTGGTCGCCCAGTATCTGAGATGTAACGCTCTAGTCCAAAACTAAATTCTTGTGTTGCATAACGGTCAGCAATTTGTGCATTAGTAGATGCAGATAATGGTCTTGTTGGGTCAAACTCAAATGTATCTGCTGTTGAACCATGATACAAAGTAACGGCTTCTGCTTCTGCCAAGGCAGAACGAAGTCTTTTAAGTTCTCTAGGTAGAACAATGGCTGCTGCTTCCTCAACACCAACTAGATTGCCTTTAGCCTTTTCAGCAGCAATGTAGTTAGCAATTAAGCGCTCGCCACCACGCTCAATGTCTGCCATGCGGGTACGGATTTCTCCTGCAAGACCTTTGCGAGAAAGGTCAAGACCACGAAGCATGTCTTGAAGTTTTGCAACTTCATCACGCAAAACATTGATGTCGTCTTTACGACCAGCCAAAACTTCAACATTATCAATAAGGCGGGTAAACCCTGCCTTACGGTTTGTAATAAATCTTTGTACAGCCGAAGGACCACCAACTGCTACCGCTGCTGGCAAAGCAAAAGCCTTAGCCATCATAGATAGTTGTGCTTCTGTAAGGTTACGAACTGTATAACCTAAGCGCATAAGAACAGATGTCTTGAAAATGTCGTTAACATTATCAAGGGTGTTCATAAACTTTTGTCCACGAACAGCAATTTCTGTTGGGTCAATACCTGAAAGAATACCCGGAAGCACACGCTCGTAAGAGTCAATGCCATCCTTTAGTCGGCGTAAATCCATTGCAATAACAATGTTTGCAGACTCACGCTCTAACTGTGGGAATTTAGCAATTACTGGACCGTTCTCTGTAAAGATAGATAAGAAACCACGGTCTTTGTGTTCTTTAATTGTCTTAGCACGGCGGTAATCAAAAATTGCGTACAGTTTTTCAATCTGTTGCTGAGTCATGTTTGGGGCAATAATTCCCAAAGCATCTTTTTCAGCCAACTTAATAATGTTTAAACGCTCGCCTTCGGTGGCTGCTGCAAGATACTGGTCAGCGTATGTGCCAGCCTTTGCTGCAAATGTTCCACCTGAAAGGTCAATAGCCTCACGCAAAAATGCGTTCATCTCTACATAGGAGTCAGCATCATTTACTCTAAACACACCACTTGGGCGAAACTTAGTAAAGAACTCTGACTTACCCTTCATGTAGTTAACAACCATTACGGCTGGGTGAAGGCTTGTCTTTTGTATCATTGTAATTTCAGGGTCAGCAAAAGTCTTTGCTAATTTTTCTGCACGATTGCGTGCATAACCTGCAAGTGGTCCACGGGCAAAAGTTCCACCACGGAACTCATTACCACCAGTAGAAACCTTTTCCAATGCAATACGAAAACGGTCATCCTCTTTAACAAGATTATCTAAATAAGTTGTAACTGCCCTGTTGTATTCAGGGTTAACAATTAAATCACCATCAAGTTTTCCATTAAGTGCTTCACGAAAAGGCTTTGGTGTATCTGTTAAGTTATCAAGAACAAGTGCTGCTTCGTCATCAACCTTTGCGATTGCTGCCATTGCTTGCTTGTCTGTACCAATTACAGCACGGAAAGTATCAACAACTTCTTGCTCAGTAGTTGCACGACCAAATAAATAAGCCATAGCGTCAGGATGTGTAACACGCTTTTTAGCCCAGTATTCATACTGAGTCTTTGCATCAGAGCGTGCAAGGAATTGAACATCCTCAACAGCACGACCTTCACCTTTAAGAGCGCGACCTAATAGGTCATCAACTCCTTCGGTAGTCATTGCTAACTTACCAAAAACTTTACGGGTTGCAGAACCCGGAATTGCTGCAATGCCAGTACGACCAGCACCCATCAAACCCGCTGCCATTGGCGCACGGGCTGCAATAGAAACACCTTTACCAGCAAACCCTGCAAAGAACAACGGGTCAATGGTCATAGATGAAGTAAAATCAACAGAACCGCTAGCAAACTTACCAATGAATTGGTCGTTAAATGCTGCTTCCCTGTCCTCAGGATTAAATAAATCAAACCCTGCTGATAAAAACTTTAAGTTACGGTCAGTAAAATCGTGAAACCAACCTGAATTTTCTGCTGCGTTCTTGCCCGGACCAAACAAAGATAGGGCAACTTGACCCATAGAAATTTCATCTTTGTTTTCGGCTACGCGCTTTTGATACTGTTCGTATGTTTCACCAACATTTTTGTATCGGTTATACATAAAGGGCAGTTCAAGTCCCTTTTCAACAATACCTTCACGGACTTTTCCGCCTAATTCATAAGATGCTTCGCCAACAGCAAATAGTCCTTTAACTGCACCACGAACTGGCGTGGTTCCAATCTTAACTACATCTTTGGCAACATTAACGGCATCTACATACCAAGGGTCGTCATTAGAACCTGATGTAGCAATGTCGTGGATTAGTCCCGGTATGCCTGTAAAATTAACAACACCTTTGGCTATGTCGCCAATACGGTTATACCAAGCCATTAAACTTGACTCCGTAAATAACGGTAGAAGTTACGCATGGCATTTGATGCATTTGGTGACTCAGCAATGCGTGCATAGATTGGCAATACAGCCATAAGTCTTGCAACATCCTCAGAGTTTTGAGCAGCCACCATTGCTGGGGAAGTTAATACTTCCGGTCCCGGACCTGCGCCCATTGGAAGTCCAGCAGTAATTGGTTCCTCAGGGTATTGAGTTGGTTGGTCTAACGGAACAACTGGCTTTGCATAACCTGCTAAAGCCGAGCCTTGATTTAAAGGTAAAGATGCTGGGCTGGATTGTCCACCACTCATGGGTGCTTGGGTTTGAAGTTCATAGAAATCTTGTCCCTCACCATAAGCCATGCCTGCTGTGTATCGTGCAGGTTGTCCATCCGTTCTTTGAGAGAGCGCACCGGGTCCTGAAACTGGTGCAGGGTTGGTCGGTTTCCTGTATCCACCGCGCTGGTCTGCCATTTTATCCTGCTTTCATTTCGCTTTAAGAGCGTATCTAAAGTGCATCTTTTAAAATTATGAGTAGTTTTGTTTAAACAGCATACTCAGGCTGCATCAATGAAGTTCTTACTTGTTCTTGGAACCGCGGGTTCCTTTTGGTTGCTTGCTAAGAAAAAGCGTTCCGCCTTTAGGATTGCCCTTTTTTGGAGTGCCATCTACGCGTGGCTTTTGTACATTAGCCTTACCTGCTGAACCTTGGTTCGCTGGCTTCTTGCTGTATCCCTTCATTTATTCACCCCCTCTACGCTGGTACTCGCCGAATTAGGCTAGCCTGTAAATTAGGCTCTCCTTGTTGAGTTAGACTTGCTAAAAGTGACTGAACATCAGGGCGACCACCGGGCGCAATTTGACCTGCTGCCACACCGACCATCCGACCAGTTGGACTTAATCCAGCGGGGAGTTGTTGCCCAGCACCCGCAGGACCCTCAACTGGCATGCCATTAGGACTTACTGTTTCAGGAGTCATGCCCGCAGGTGTGGGAACCTCAGGTTGTCTGAACGCATCTGCCACAGCAACTTCAATAGAAGTTCCCTTTTGGCGTGCATTTATGACTGATGATAAAGCAACTAAAATTTCACTAGGGTCTTGACCTTGGGATGCAAGGGCTGGAATAGCCTGAGCATAAGAAGCAATCGCTTGCTTCATTGCATCACGAAGTTCCTCAGTATCAACCTTGGCTTCCTCTTGTGTTGCATTAAATGAAAATGGCATTTGTCTGCGTAGGAAATCACGGGAAATCAATTTATCTCCGCGAGCCTGCAATCCAAATACCAAAGCACGGTTAGGGTCAAGTCCTGCCATCAATCCGTACTGAACATCTACGGTGTAGTCACCATCAATGTCGCGGGTTGGGCGATACTTGATTGAGTAAGGGGTTCCATGATAGTTACCCTTTAATTCTTTTTCGGTATTACCAAATACTACTTCGTCAACCTTGAAGCAAATGCCAACAAGTTCAACAAAGGCACGGGCAAACATAGAGTGTGCGGTTTTGATTTGTGTATCAAAGCCGGACATAAGAGCCTGAACACCACGACCAGTAACGATTGAAGCATCAAGATTACCTGTACGGCTCTCAGGATAACGAGAACCTAAACGCAGTTCTTGTTCAAGAACTCCCTGTTGAGCAAAAGCGCCTGCTGGTATTTCAAGTGGGACTCTACGAATTTCATTAGGCTTCTGTGAGCGCATAATTGCATCAGGTCCAAGAGCCAACTCCTGTACATCCGTAGGCATAGCGATTGGTGCTTGTACCGCCTTGGTCGCTGCCTCTAGGGAAAGCAAGGCGTAGCGTGCTTTAGCAACTTGAACTGCTAGCACATCATCAAATTGACCACGGGATTGGTCGTCAATAGATGGTCGTTGAACAACCCTAATCATTACTTCACCGATTGGGTTTACTGCACGGTCAAGAATTAGGTTGTTGCGATTTGGAATAAACAAAACATCTTGGTCTTTATCGTGATAACGGACAACTTCCATCATGTCTGACGGATTATCTTTAGAATAAATCAATCCAGCCAACTCAGGGTACTGAGCCATAAGTTCAGTAGTTGGCTTCATAATGCGTTGATAGAATTTAACTACACGACCAAAACGGTCAATGACTGGGTATGAACCAATGGAGTCAAAGAAACGGATGCGTGGCATCTTATCCTTGGTATCAATCTCTACCTGTGCTGGTACAAAACCATAAGTTACATAACGGTCAGCAGCATTGAACATCTGAGCCTGTAAGTTTGAGTAGTCAACATAACCGTTAACAATCTCACCACGCTTATCAGCCTTCTTACGGGCTGCCTCAGATACCATGGTTGTTGAATTACAATTAAATGCTGGTAGTGGTGCAATAACTTCTGCCAAGTCACGGGCAGCAATGTCCACCATGTTTGCAACAATAGGGTTTTCAAATGGACCATCAGGGAATAAGTCAGGGAAAACATCTCGCATCTTGCCTTGGCGAACAAGTAGCACATTGTACATACGAGTATCGCGGTCAGCGTATGCACGGCGATAGCGGTCAAACCCGCTAGTGATTTCCTCAATGGAAAGCGCCATGCTCACCTCTTTCGTTTAGTTTGTGTAAAGCAGTTCATCTAGTGAAATGTTTACTTGGTTACTTTGGTCGTATCGTGTGTGAAACATGTTTTGACGACTATGCGAACGAGCAAAGTTATTTGCTGATGCAAGGCGGTCACGGCATGCAAGTTCTGCAAACCAAAATGCCATCACGCAGTCTTTCTTTTGTGACTTAGGAGAGTCGGGATACCAAGTAACCAACTGCTCTATCAAAGCCTTTAATCCTTCGGAAGCATGTGTAGAAGGAAACTCAATAAGAGCATTACCTTCTGCGTGTCCGTGGAATAAGGTCGTCAAAGAAGCGACTCCGAAATCGGTGTCCCATTTATTTTGTCCTGTGTGATGTTCCCGTAGAACCGCACCCCTTGACGAAAGGTATTCTCGTACTTCACGGTCCTGAGTGAGCATTGTCTGAAAAGCGTTCTTTTCAATACGCCACTCAGTAATGTTGTACTTATCAGTCCAGTCTTTAATTAAACTTCTAATCTCATCAGGTAACATACCTGCCACATTGGATACATCTATCAGGTATCTCTTTTGGGTTGAGATGTCTAAACCAATAGCAACGGCAGCAGAATAACCAGCACCTGCTGGGTCAAAACCTGCAACGACAATTAAGCCATCCATGCCTTGGGGTCTAACACCGGGCATACCTTTAGGTATTCTGCCAATGTTACGACCTGCGTTAATTACACCTTTAACAGCATCCGAAGGAAAAGCCGAGTCCTCATGTACTTGCTGTTGTTGATAAACCATTGCCCAAAGATTTGGGGACATACGCCCGCGCTTCTTGGATAATGCTTCACCAGTCCATTTATCGTAAAGTCCATTTTCGTCAGGTACACCTTTACCCGACACAGGGGGCATGTTTGTTTTTGCCCATAGAGTTACCCAGTCTTTTGAGTCATCTGCAAATTCTAATACCGCAGGCTGAGCAAAATAAGTCCAAGGAGAAGTTTCATCAGGGTAGCGCATAGGGTCCCTGAGTTCTGAATACAGGTCTTTAGGTCGTAGGCGTGTACCTACAACAAGAAGTTTACCCCCGTCATTATCAATACGGGACATAACTTCGGACTGTATCCAGTCAATTTGTTTTTCGTACTCATGGGCGTTGGTATGGTCAACACAGTCATCCATGATAATTAAATCTGCACGGGAACCGTAGATGTGACCACGGATACCGATAGCCTGAACAGTAGGGTCTTTTTCACCTGAGTCACGGGCATCAGCCGATAGGTAAATCAAATCTTGTTTCCAAGAGTCTGAGTTTTTTTCAAAACCACCAGCAGGTCCAAAGGCTAGATGAAGGTCTTGATACTTAGGATGGGTCAGACGGTTTTTGATAGAAAGAAGGAACTTCTGAGCCATTGCCTGAGTTTTAGAAACAATCATTATGCGGATGTTTGGATTTTGGCAAATACGATAAACCGCATAGTTGACCGTAATGGTCGTACTTTTAGCATGCTCAGGTGGAGTATTTACAATAAGTAAATCAGGCGCACCCGGTTCATAGATTATGGATGGGTGGACTTCCTGCGGAACTCGACCCTCTAGTAAGTCTATCCAATGCTTTTGGTGCGTAAAGACTTGTGTGCCGAGATACTTCTCGGAAAATTCGGGAAATGGCGGGACTTCTTTAGTCGGACCACCTATTTCACCCCTTGCGGTCATAGACCGTATCTTGTCTATTGCTAGAGCAAAGTCGGGGTCGGTCTTACGGTAATACTCGTAAGTTTTGATACTTCTGCCTACGGCATCACATGCCTTTTGGACAGAGTACCCCTGTATTAAAAAATCAATGATTTGCTTCTTGACTGCATCTGAAACATGCGAAGCAGAAGTCGTGCGTTTTCTTTCCATAGCGTTTCTCCAAGACCGATTGTGGTGAGTCTTGGGCTAAAACTCACTTATCCTAACCGAAGGCGTAAGCCGTAGGTTAGGGGCATGCCTAGGGAAACCCGACAGGGGTTTCCTGCTTACGCGTGAAAGGCTCCATAGTTTACGCCTTTCACTTACTAATAGGTGTCCAATGGCATGTAATTGGACACAAATGTTTAAACTTTTTTTCCGTAGGCAGCGTAATTGCCCCCAAATGGGGCAAAAGTGCTGGTCAGCCCCCCATTTTCAGGGCTAGCAAAGTTATGTGTGTGGATACACACATACACATACGCAGCGATTTTAATAATGCTGGGGTCAAATGACCCCTTCACTCGCTGGCTTTTTGTTTAAACGCAGCAGGCTGCACACGCAGCGGGCTGGCAACGCTAGGCATGGCGCAGCGCTGGCACGGCTTGTTGCTGCTACTAGCACGCAGCACACAACAAGGCAGGGCAGGGCAGGCAGGGCAGGCGCTGGCAATCGCAGGCAGCCAACTCTCAACCTTAACTAGACGGTTAGGCTAACAAGGCTGGGCAATGGCATCTCAAAATGTGAGATAAAAAATCTCAAAAAAAAATCTTGAAATGTTGTTGACCTTTCAAAAATTGTGTGCCTATAATCGGATAGTGGTTTAAACAACTGGGTTTAAACCCTAGACTGGAAAGGCAAAACAAAATGAACCGTGAACAATGGTTGCAAAAATTGGCAGCATCAGCGTTGCCAAAAATCTCATCAAGATTAGAAATGGCAGATGAAGAACCTGCCGTGAAATTATCTTGTGGGTTCCCTGCTCAACAAGGCAAAAGAAATCTTGTTGGCGCACAACTGGTTCCACCAGCAGCATCAGATGAATTTAATGCTGAAATCTTTATCTCACCAACAATCGCTGAGAAATCAGCCGTTGTTGGATTGGTTCTGCCGTTGTTGGTTGCTGCTGCAACTGGCGATTACAAGCAAGGCAGGGAATTTAAATCAGCCCTAAGCCGTGTTGGTTTAAACGGCTCAACCTTGCCACAATGGGCAGCAACAATCGCTGACCGCATGCCTGATTATCCGCATGCAGCAATCACCATCCCTGACCGCAAAAAACAATCAACCCGATTGATAAAGGTTGCTTGTTTAAACGACAATTACATCTGCCGTGTTAGCCGTGCAACCGTGGACAATCACGGCTGCCCTATCTGCCCAGCATGCAATTCTGAAATGGTGGTGTGCTAACCATGACTACAACATCAACCTACGGGATAGAACTAGAAATGAGCAGCCTTTCAATAGGCAGCGCTCAGACCTTGCTTAACCGTGCTGGGCTTTCATGGGCGGTTAAACCTGATGGAACCCGTGGCGTATCAGCGGAAGCCGTATCGCCAATCCTAGGTTCAGACACCTTGAACCAATGCACAACCGCTGCCCGTGCGCTTGCATCAGCAGGCGCAACGGTCAACAAGCAGACTGGTTATCATGTACACCTAGGCGCTGACCATTACGGTTTAAACGGTATCGCCAACCTTGTTGTTAACTGGGCAATCGCTCACGACACAATCGCAGCGTTGGTTGCGCCATCCCGTTTAAACAACGGTTTTTGCAGACCGCTTAGCCTGCTTGATGCTGAGCGTACCGCTGAGCAGGTACGCAACGGCAGAATTGCCAACATCAACGGTGGCAGGTACTACTCACTTAACCTTGCCAGTTATGACCGCCACGGCACGGTTGAAATTCGCCTACACCACGGCACACTTAACGGCAGCAAAATCAAGGCATGGGCTGAATTTTGCAACGCCATGGCTGAACTCAGCAAGGCTGGTGTTTTGATTGAACCATCAGACCTTGCAGATGCTGACCGTTTAAACAACCTTGCAGGATTATTACGCGGGTTGGTTGGCAACGGTTATCTTGCCGATAAGACCGCAACCTACCTTAACGGCAGGGCAGCAGACTTAGCAGCCCGCCAACAATAGGCGGGCAGGGCTGACGGGTTAGCCGTTAACTGGGTGCAATTCCCAGCAGCCCACTAACGGTTGGCAAAATCTGCTGACCGTTTAAACGAAAGGACTGGACATGTACGACACCGACAATGAGTGCGTGGTGTGCGGGCAATTATTTACCCTGCCCCATGACCCCGCCTGCCCGTATTCTGATGACGATTACGAACTGCCAATGCGTATAACAAGGCGTGGCTGGATTGTGATTGGGATTGGATTGGTTCTGCTTGCCTTAGGGATTGTTGAAATTTCAACTAACTTATGGTGGACAGAAAACGGATACTGCTGGGGAGAAATGTTGGAGTGTTTAAACAATGAGTGATGACCGCGACAGCCTTATCACGACAGCCCCATTATTTATCGTGCATG
>Ga0214917_10000879_pt1 | contig 39143 bp, 30 predicted proteins | sample LL_1208_BB_MetaG_FD_177983 | JGI IMG/M metagenome (GOLD analysis project Ga0214917, IMG submission 177983) | Freshwater microbial communities from Lake Lanier, Atlanta, Georgia, United States - LL_1208_BB | ecosystem: Environmental > Aquatic > Freshwater > Lake | place: USA: Georgia | collected... | reverse complement strand
GGTGCCGGGCCTGGCGATCGGCTACGAGCACAGCTTCGTCCACCAGGTGGCCGACTTCCTCGACGCCTACGCGAAGAAGCAGCCGGCCCACCCGACGTTCCGTGACGCGCTCGAGACCCAGAAGGTGTGCGACGCCGTTCTGGCCAGCGCGAAGAGCCACCAGTGGGTCGCCGTGGGCTGACACTCTCTGGACGTAATGGGGGCGTGATGGGGGTCGGCCGGGCATGAGGCACCTGCGGTTCGTCCGCACCGGACGCCCGTGGGTGGGGCGATCATGGACCGCGCTCATGGGCGTCGGGCTCGCGGCCGTGGCGCTGGCGGTCGTGGCCCGTCCCGCGCGGTACGAGATCGACGGCCTCTCGATGGCCCCGGGCCTGCTGCCCGGAGACGTGGTCGCGACCGGCTGGCTTCCGCCGGCCGATCGGCTGCGGACCGTGCGACGCTGGGACCGCTGGATCGTCGCGACGGCCGACGGCACGCCGGCCATCAAGCGGGTCGTGGGGCTGCCGGGCGAGACGGTCTCGCTTGATGCCGGCGACCTCGCCATCGCCGGCCGCATCGTGCTCACGCCGCCGCGGGTGCTCGCCGAACTGGCGACGGCCGTCGCGGGGGGCTTCCACGGCCGGGAGGAGGCCGCCGACGGCCGCTGGCACCGCACGTGGAGAGTGCCGGTCGTCCTCGACGACGCGGCGTTCGCCCCGGCGGAGCGACGCACGCTCCTGCCGGTGCGGGACGTCGGCATGGCGGCGGTGCTCCGACTGCCGGAGCCGGCGTCGGACGGCCCCGTGCGGGTGCGGCTGGCCGTCGCCGACCGCGTCGTCGGCTGGCGACTGCCGACGGCCCGCCGCGTGGCCCTCGTCGCCGGCCGGCTCGACGGGCATCTGGTCGCCGCGGCATGGCCGCTCGACATGGCGGACCGGTGGCCGGCCGACGCCCGCCCCGCCCTGCCGCCACGGCCGCCGGCCGCGTGGGACGTCGCCCGTGCCTGGCCGACCGACGACGACGCGGACGTCGCCGGCCCCGTCACGCTGTCGCTGTCGATCGACGTGGCCGGCCATCCCGCGGACGGCCCGCGTGCCTGCCCGATGGTCGAACGGCTCTCGTCGTGGCGCGACGTGCTCCACCGCCCCGCCGCCGACGGCATCGTCGAGTGGGCCGTGCCGCCCGGCGCCTGCTTCCTGCTCGGCGACTTTCCCTCGGGCAGCCGCGACTCGCGGCACTGGGGGCCGGTCCCGCGGGACCGGTTCCTGCATCGCATCGTCTCCACGACGGCCGCGGCCGACCGCCGGCCGCTCAGGCCAGCCGCGGCAGCATCCGATCCGCCTCGTGGAGCACCGTGACGGTCTCCGCGCGATGGGCGAGGCGTTCCACGACCTCTGGAGCAGCGGCATGGCCCAGTTCCAGCTCCTCCACCGTCGCCTCGTCGAGGTCCGAGAGCAGCACCAGTCGGCGGTCGCCGAGCGCCCGGGCGAAGAACCGGGTCTGGAACGCATCGCGGACGAGCGTCATGTCGCCCGACGCCAACGCCTCGCGGACGAGCGCGTCGAGCGGCGCTCCCTCGCGCCAGCGGGTGAAGATCACGCCCGGTCGCTCGGCGAGGCGGCTGGCGATGCACACGGTGCCGGTGGGGTGCGTGACCCTGGCGGCCGCGGCCACCGCCCGGAGCACGAGCGGCAGCCCGCCGTCGGGCCGCGAGAGCGACGCGATCGCCAGGGCGGCCGTGGAGGGCACCGTCGGCCGCCACCCGGCCGCCTGCCTCCGCGCCGACCGCGCCGCCTCGACGGGCAGACCGAACGCCGCCGCGGCGAGCGAATCGCGGCGGCCGGAGACCAGCCGCAGGCTCGCGCACGTGCCCAGTTGCCAGGTGGCGTGGCGGTTGGCCGCGTCCCAGTCGGGGACCGCCCGTCGTCCCCTGCGGGCCAGCGCCCGCACCTGGTCGTCCCGGCACGCCTGTCGCGAAAACGTGGGCCAGAGTTCGCCCTCGATCGACGGGCCTCCCAGCGCCGCATCCCAGCTCCACCGACCGACGCCGACGACGACGTCGGCATCGACGAGCGGACGGGCGAGGTGGATCGGCCGGCCCGCCTCGTCGGCCGCCATGTAGGAGGTCTGCGACTCCATCGCGGGATCGAACGACGACCGTTCGCCGATCCCGGCCAGGCCGCCGACGGGCGTCACCGCGGCCTCGAGCGGCGGCGATACGACGAGCGACAGGCACGCGCTCCCGACGCCCGCCGCATCCAGACGGGCGGCCAACGCCGACACCACCGCCTCGGGCTGCGGCACGTCCCCGATCAGTCCGATCGTGACCCGGTCGCCCGCGACGACCTGTGACTCCAGGGGCGGTCCGTGCGACGCGTCCCCCACGGCGGCCGTCACCAGGCGGGCCGCTTCCGCGCCGACCAGGCCCTCGGGGCCGCGCCGATCGGCCACGAGCGCATCCCCCCGCACCTCGAGGACGAGCGGGTCTGCGGCACCGTAGTCGAGCGTGATGCAGGGCACGTGGGCGGAGCTTCCTTGGCTCCCATCGTACCCGCCCGCACGTCCCGCGGACGAGTCGGCCCCGCGGCACTGGGCGGCCCGCGGGTGTTTCGACGATGATGCGGGCGATGCGTTCGCACTGCACACCTGCGCTCCGCCGCCCCGTTCTCCTCGCGGTCGCGGTCACCGCCCTCGCGGCGACCGGCTGCGGCGGCGACGCCCGCGGCGTGCTCGACGGGATGGGCCGCGCCTACCGCACCGCGGCCGGCTACTCCGATCAGGCGCGCGTGCGGATCCGCTACGTGCGGCAGGACCGGGAGGTCGAGCAGTCGCTTCCGCTCCGGGTCGCCTTCCAGCGGCCCGACCGGCTGCGGATCGACGGCTACGACGCCCGGATCGCCGCCGATGGCACGACGCTCCGCGCCGCCGTCGGCACCGTCCCCGGCCAGGTGCTGGAGGAGCCCGTGAGGAGCCCGCTCACGCTCGACCAGGTGTTCGCCGACGAGCAGGTCCGGCTGGCCCTGGCCGGGGGTGATGCCGGCTGCCCGCCCCAACTGCCGCTGCTGCTGGCCGACGACACGCTCGACCTCATCGTGGCCGACGCGGTGGAGCCGCCGCGGCGCACGGGAACCGAGCCGGTGGACGGCCACGCCTGCGATGTCGTGACGATCCCCAAGCCCGACGGAACGCTCACGCTCTGGATCGACCGCCGCACGCGACTGCTGCGGCGCATGGCCCTACCGACGGGTGGCTACAAGGAGGTGCTGGAGCAGCGGGTCGGTCCCGTCGGCGGCCTGGCGGTGGTCGTCGATTTCACCGCTGCGACCTTCACGGCGCCGCCGCCCGCGACGGCGTTCGCCTTCGACGTGCCGCCGGGGGCGGCCCGCGTGGACCGGCTCGAGCCGCCGCCGGTGCCCCAGCCACCCACGCCGCTCGTCGGCCGCCCGGCCCCTCCGTTCGTGCTCGCCGCGCCCGACGGCACCACGGTGTCGAGCGCACAACTGACGGGATCGATCGTCGTGCTGGAGTTCTTCCACACCGCGTGCAGCGACTGCCGCCGCTCGATGCCGGCGGTCGGCCGGGCCGTCGCCACGGCCGCCGCGGCCCGCGGCGACGGCCCGGAGATCCGGCACTGCGTGGTGAGCGTGGACGAGGCCGACGTCACGGACGACACCCTGCGCACGACGATCGAGGCGTGGGGCGGCGGCGGCACGCTGCTGCGCGACCCGCGCAGCGTCGTCGCCAGCGGACTGGAGATCGCCACGTTTCCGGCCGTCGTGGTGCTCACGCCCGCCGGCACCGTGGCCGACGTGCTGCTCGGTCACGACCACCGGCTCGCGGACGACCTCGCCGAATCCTGCGCCGCGGTGGCCGCCGGCACCCCCACCGCCCCCCTGCTCCGCGACCGCTTCGAGGCCCGCCTGCAGGACCACCGCCGGCTGCTGGAGCAGGTCGGTGGTGGCGGTGTCGCGGAGCGGCTGCCGCCGCAGCGGATCGCGCCGCGCCGGCAGCCCGACCGGTTCAAGCTGGAACGCGTCTGGCGGGCCGGGACCGTGGCCCTGCCCGGCAACGTGCTGTGCCTGGACGGGGCGGAGGGCGGCCGCACGGTCGCCCTCGACGGCTGGCGAACCGTGGTGGAACTCGACGGCGACGGTCGGCAGACGGCCCGGCACGAACTCGATCTGCCGCCCGATGCCGCCGTCACCTTCCTGCGCACGGCCGTCGACGCGGCCGGCGCACGCTGGTGGCTCGGCGGCAGCCGCGGCGGCCAGCAGGTGTTCGTGTTCGACGACGCCTGGCGGCTCCACGCCGCCTATCCAGCCTGGGAGAGCCCGCCGCACGCGGGCGTGAGGACCGCCCAGTTGGCCGACATGAACCGCGACGGCACCCCGGAGATCGTCGTCGCCTACGCCGGCACCGTCGGGGTGCAGGTCGCGAGCCTCGACGGACGTCGCCTGTGGCGCGAGCGTTCCTTCGACACGGTGCTCGACGTCGTGCCCGATGCCCCGCACGAAGACGGCGGCCGCGGGCTGGTGTGCGTGACCGGCCGCGGCCGGCTCGTCCCGGTGCGCATGGACGCCGGTCCCACCGACGCCCCCGGTCCGGTGCTGCCGCCCGACTGGTCGGCGAGCCCGGCGATCCACGCGCTGTTCGCCGGTCCCGTCGCCGCCGGCGGCGGGTGGAGCTACGTCGGGCTCGCCCGGTCGCCCGCCGGCGGCGCCCTGGCCGTCGGCCTCGGACCGCTGCCGGAGCAGTTCTGGGAGCTCGCGATCCCCGACGGCGTGCACCGCGACGGCCCGATCGAGCCCGTGGCCTGGGCCGACCTGCTCGGCACGCCGCGGCGGCAGTGGCTGATCGCGGCGCCGGACGGCACCGTCGTCGTGGCCTGGGCCGACGGCCGGGTGGTCGACCGCTACCGGCACGGCGCCGCGCTCGTCGGCATCGGCGGCTACCGCCGGAGAGGCGAAGGCATCGTCGTGCTCGCCACCCGCGAGGCGGTCGAGGGCTATCGCGTGGCGGACGTGGCCCTCGACTGAACCCGGGTTCGCAGGGTCGGGCGCTGCCGGGCCATGCGGGCCCGCCTCTCGATCGGTACGACCCATCCAGCCGCACCCGTTTGCGCGACTGCTCATCTGCCGGCGGCGATCGGGACGACAACTCCCCTGTGGATCGAGGAGTCTTGCGGGTGCCTCACCGGGGAGCCTGTTTCGTGCCAACCGTCCGTTCGCTGCTGTTCGCCGCCGTCGTCTGCGCCGTGGGGGCGTCCTCCCCGCCGGCGCGGGCCGTGCAGATGGGAGACCCGATGGGAGAAGGAATGCCCGTCGAGGTTTCCGCAGGGCCGGAGATGGCCGGGCCTGCGCTGCCCGCCGCGGGTCCGGCGGGCGACTGCGGCTGCCGTGGCGGACAGTCGGGCCAGGGCTGGCAGCAGCCGCCCTGGCACGGCAACGTGCAGGGCGGGCGGTGCGGTGCGCCGGCTGCCTGCTGCCGGGGGTCGAACGTGTTCCAGGCCCACCCCTTCCAGCAGCTGCAGTGGAAGCACAGCCCGTGCGTGACGTTGCCGCCGCACTTCCCCCGGCTCCACACGTTCTGCCGCGAGGGGTACATGCCGACGCCCGTCCCGCCGGCCGTCCCGCGATGCCACCAGTGCGGCGCGGCGATCGAGGGGGGTTTCTAGCGCGACCGGCCGCCTCCGCCCGAGTCCCGAAACCCCCTCTCGCCGCGACACCTGGTCGGCCGCGACGGCCGGATGCCCGCGATCGCGGCATCGCCGGATCGCCGCAGAACGTGATCCCCTGACGTGGTCCGGCCGGCCAGCCCGCGCCGGCCGGACCGCGGCCTCTACAGGGCCGCAGCCAGCAGCGTCACCGCGACGACGGTGACGACGCCCACGACGTCGACGATCGCGCCGCTGGCCATCATCGATCGCAGCGGCACCCGGCCCGAACCGTAGACGATCGCATTGCACGGCGTGCTCACCGGCATCATGAAGCCGAGGCTCGACGCGAAGGTGGCCGCCAGTGCCGCCGTGAGCGGCTCGGCCCCGGCGGCCCGCGCCAGGGCGATCACGACCGGCACCACCATGTTGGCACTGGCGGTGTTGCTGGTGAACTCGCTGGTCACCACCGCGACGACCGCCGCCAGCGCCACGAGCACCACGCCGCCCAGGTCTCCGGCGGGAATCCAGCCCGTGATCGCCCGCCCCACGCCGCCGGCCAGCCCGGTGGAGAAGCAGAGCTCCCCGAGCGACATGCCGCCGCCGTAGAGCAGGATGATGTCCCAGTCGATCCGTGCCTCCCGCCAGTCGAGCGCCCGCCGGCGTTGCCCGGAGGCCGTGACGTCGCCCGGCAGCACGAACAGCAGGATCGCGCCCACCAGCGCCGCCACCCCCTCCGGCAGCCGTCGGGAAAACCACACGCAGACCGGATGCGACCCGCCCAGCGCCACCAGCACGATCCCCGGGATCACCCACAGGGCCACGGTGACGGCGAACGCGACGGCCGCCGACCGCTGACCGACCGTCCAGGCTCCCAGCCGCCCACGCTCCTCCGCCACGTGCCGCTCCACCCCCTCGATCCGCTCCACCCCGGCCGGCAGGAGCCACAGCAGCACCTGCACCGCCACCGTGGTCATCACCGCCACGATCGGGATGCCCAGGGCGCACCAGCCGAGGAAGGTCACGTTCACGCCGGCCTGATCGCGGATGAACGCGAGGCCGATGAGGTTGGGCGGGGTGCCGATCGGCGTCGCCAGGCCGCCGATCGACGCGGCGAAGGCCACGCAGAGAAACAGGCTGGTCGCGAAGGCGGGCCGCGGGCCCCGGCCGGTGGCCGCCGCGGCCGTCTCCACCGCGGCGAGAATGCCCGACGCGATGGTCATCATCATGGCGGTGGTCGCCGTGTTCGACACGAACGCGCTGATCACGACCGACACCAGCGCCACCGCCCCGACGATCCGCCCGGGCCGCTCGCCGACGCCCGGCACCGCCAGCACGCGGTAGGCCAGCCGCCGGTCGAGCCCGTGCACGCGGATCGCCTCGGCGAGCAGGAACGACCCGATGAACAGGAAGATGAGAGGGTCGGCGAAGGGGCGGAACACCTCCTTCGCCGGGGCCACGCCGGCGACGACGCACGCCACCGCCCCGAGCAGGGCCGTCACCGCCAGCGGCAGCGCCTCGGTCACCCAGAGCACGACGACGGCCAGGAGGATCGGCGCCAGCGTGAGTGCTTCGGGGGAGAGCGGCATGGCGGCGTCCGGCCCGCACGGGACCGCCCGACGGCGAGTCGGCCGAGCGTGCGTCAGTACGTCTTGCCGAGGGCAGCCTGCGCGGCGGCCAGCCGGGCGACCGGCAGCCGGAACGGCGAGCAGCTCACGTAGTCGAGTCCCACGTGGTGGCAGAACAGCACCGAGTGGGGATCGCCGCCGTGCTCGCCGCAGATGCCCAGCTTGATGTCCTTGCGGGTCGTGCGGCCCTTGGCCACGGCGATCTCCATCAGCTGGCCGACGCCCGAGGTGTCGATCGAGGCGAACGGATTCGCCTTGAAGATTCCCTCCTCGGTGTACTTCGGCAGGAAGGTGCCCATGTCGTCGCGGCTCATGCCCAGGCAGGTCTGGGTGAGGTCGTTGGTGCCGAACGAGAAGAACTCGGCGGTCTCGGCGATCTCGTCGGCCGTGAGGGCGCCGCGGGGGATCTCGATCATGGTGCCGACGAGATACTTGATCTTCTGTCCCGTCTCCTTCTGCACCTGCTCGGCGACCCGGTGCACGATCTCGACCTGGTTGTCGAGCTCCTTCTTGAAGCCGACCAGCGGGATCATGATCTCCGGCTTCACCTTGACGCCGCTCTTCTGCACCTTCGCCGCGGCCTCGAACACGGCCCGGGCCTGCATCTCCGAGATCTCGGGGTAGCTGACGCCCAGGCGGCAGCCACGGTGGCCGAGCATCGGGTTGAACTCGTGCAGGGCGTGGACGCGGGCCTTCACCGTCTCCACGGGCAGGCGGAGCTTGGCGGCCAGATCGGCCTGCGACTTCTCGTCGTGCGGCACGAACTCGTGCAGCGGCGGGTCGAGGAAGCGGATCGTGGCCGGCCGGCCGTCGAGGGCCAGGAAGATCCCCTCGAAGTCGTCACGCTGGTAGGGCAGCAGCTTGGCCAGCGCCTTGCGACGGGTCTCCTCGCTCTCGGCGAGGATCATCTCCCGCATCGCGTCGATCCGGTCCCCCTCGAAGAACATGTGCTCGGTGCGGGTCAGCCCGATCCCCTCGGCACCGAAGGCGATGGCGTGCCGCACCTGCTCCGGCGTGTCGGCGTTGGTCCGCAGCCCGAGCTTCCTGTGCTTGTCCGCCAGCTTCATGATGAAGTCGTAGTACTGGAAGACCTCCGAATCCTGCGGCTTCATCGTCTTGGCGATCAGCACCTGCTTCAGCTCGCTGTCGGCGGTCTTGATCCCGCCGGCGAACACCTCGCCCGTCGAGCCGTTGATGGAGATGGCATCGCCCTCCACCAGCTTCTGGCCGGCGCAGGTGAGCGTGCCCTTGGCGTAGTCGATCTGCACCGCACCGGCCCCGGCGACGCACACCTTGCCCATCTGACGGGCCACGAGCGCCGCATGGCTCGACACGCCGCCGCGGCTGGTGAGGATGCCCTCGGCGGCGATCATGCCCCGCAGGTCCTCGGGACTGGTCTCCACGCGGGCGAGCACCACCTTGATCCCCTTGTGGGCCAGCTCCTCGGCCTTCGCGGCGGAGAACACGAGTTTCCCCGTCGCGGCCCCCGGGCCGGCAGGCAGGCCGGTGGTGAGCAGCCGGCCGCTCTTCTTGGCGGCCGCGTAGTCGGCGCGGTCGAAGATCGGGGCGAGCAGCTGCGACAGGGCGTCGGGATCGGCCGACTGGATCGCGTGCTGGGGCGACATGAGCTTCTGCTTCACCATGTCGTGGGCGATCTTCACGTAGGCCAGCGCCGTCCGCTTGCCGTGCCGCGTCTGCAGCATGTAGAGCTTCTTCTTCTCCACCGTGAACTCGAAGTCCTGCACGTCGCCGAACTTCTTCTCCAGCGTCGCCCGCACCTTCTCCAGCTCCTTGTAGGTGCCGGAGAACATCGGGTCGTGCTTCATCTCGGCCACGGGCTTGGGGGTGCGCACGCCCGCGACCACGTCCTCCCCCTGGGCGTTGACGAGATACTCGCCGTAGAACGTGTCCTCGCCGGTGGCCGGATCGCGGGTGAAGGCCACGCCCGTCGCGCAGTCGTCACCCATGTTGCCGAACACCATGCTCTGCACGTTCACCGCGGTGCCCCACTCGTCGGGGATCTTGTACTTGCGGCGGTAGAGGATGGCCCGCTCGTTCATCCAGCTGCCGAACACGGCGCCCACGGCGCCCATCAGCTGCTCGAACGGGTCCTGCGGGAACCCCTTCCCGGTCCGCTGCTTGATGAGCGTCAGGTAGCGCTTGATCAGCTCGCGGAGGTGCTCCGCGGTGAGGTCGGTGTCGTTGTGGATGCCGAGCTGGTGCTTGAGACCCTCCATCGTCTCCTCGAAGGGGTCGTGCTCGTTCTCGTGACGCTTCTGCACGCCCATCACCACGTCGCCGTACATCTGGATGAAACGGCGGTAGGAGTCGTAGGCGAACCGGGGATTGTTGGTCGCCGCGGCGAGGCCCTGCACCGTCTCGTCGTTGAGGCCGAGGTTGAGGATCGTGTCCATCATGCCCGGCATGCTGTCGCGTGCGCCCGACCGCACGCTCACCAGCAGGGCGTTCCGGGGGTCGCCGAACTTCTTGCCCGTCTCCTTCTCCATGAGCTTCATGGCGGCGGCGACGTCCTCCTCGAGCCCCTTGGGAAACCGCTTGCCGTGCTTGTAGTAGTCGATGCAGACCTGGGTCGTGATCGTGAACCCCGGCGGCACGGGCAGCCCGATCTTCGTCATCTGGGCGAGGTTCGCGCCCTTGCCGCCGAGCAGCGGCTTCATGGTGCCGTCGCCGTCGCACTTCTTGGCGCCGAACGAATAGATCATCTTCCCCGACTTGCCGGCCTTGCTGCCGCCCTTGCTTCCGCCCTTGCCGGACGCGGACTTGGAGGACTTCTTTCCGAGAGTGGTGGCCATGCGCTGGTCGAGACCTTTCGTAGCGGGGAGGGCGGGACGGTCACCGCCTGGTCGCCGAGCGACGGCCGGCGGGCCGCGGTGGAAAACGGGGCGTGACGGCCGTTCCCGGCCGCCGAACCCGCCGAATGCTAGTTCCCCCGGACCGCACCGTCAACGACCGCTCCACGCCGGAAGCCGGCCCGCGCGGAGACCGTTCGGACGGGGGGAGGCGACGCCGCCGCACGCCGCCGACAAAGGCCCCGCGGCGGTCAGTCGTGCCGGCCGAGCCACTGCTCGCGGAAGCGGTCGAGCGTGCCGTCCTCCTTCATTCTCAGGATCGCGGTGTTGAGCGGTTCACGGAGCGGACTGCCGCTGGGCAGCCCCAGGCCGTAGTCGAAGGCGTCGAACACCGGTCCCACCAGACGCAGCGGCGTCCCGTCGCCGCGTCGGTCGGGCCCGTGCGCGAGGAGGTACATGAGCTGCTGGTTCTCCGCGACCACCGCGTCGACGAGTCCCTTCCGGAGGGACTCTAGCGCCTCCTGGATCAAGGCGAACTCCACGGGCACTCCGCCGCGGCTGCGGACTTCGGCCACGGTGACCGCCATCTCCTGGCACCCGACCGGGTGGCCGGCGAGGTCTCCCGGTCCCTGGATGGTGCCGGCCACCCGTTCGGCCGTCAGCGTGGCCGTCAGCACGCTGGTGAAGGCGGCCAGCAGCACGATCCCGCCCACCATCCATGCGAAGGCGAGCGTGCGGCCGAGCCAGCTGGCGACGTGCTTGTTGTCACAGCCTCCGCTGACGATCGTGGAGGCGATCCACCAGATCGCCTCCAGCACGCCCCGCGGGTACGCGGGCGGAAACGACTCCGGGTTGGCCCGCCGCTCGAACCACCAGAGGAGATGGCCGGAGGCGATCGCCAGGCCGATCACCGTGGCCAGAAGTTGCAGCAGCTCCCACGACGCGAGTTGCCGCAGCGCCGGCACGAATCCCGACTCCTCGCGTTGCCGCACCACGACCCGCAGCCCGGAGTGGAAGACGGGGTGGGTGAGGTCGAACACCCGCTCCCGCTCCTCGGTGATCGCGATCGGGCCGAGAGCCACGTCGGCCGTGCCGGCGGGCAGCGTCTCGAGGAGTTCCTTGAAGGTCCGCACCCGCACGAAATCGGCCTGCTGGCCGAGCCGCCGCGCCAGGTCGTTCCAGATGTCGATCATCACGCCGCTCGGCTGGTCGCCCTGCCACTCGACCGCCGAGGAGATCGGCATCACCGCCACCCGCAGCCGCGGCGGCGCCGCGGCCACGCCCTCCTCGGCCGCGACGGGATCGGCCGCGGCCCACCAGGCGACCGCCCCCAGCAGCAGGCAGCCCGCACGCATCCCGCTCCCGCCCGTCCGCGAGCCGCCGGCCGCGTCCGGCCGCGCGTGCCTGCCGGCCACCCAGACGGCCGCGGCTCCCAATGCCAGGCTCGCGACCGCCGCGAGCACCGTCCAGGGCGGCAGCGTGACCGCCGTCGCCGCCTCCGCCGCGGTGGACAGGCTCACCTCGCCGGCCGCCAGCCCGCCCGCCGCCCAGAGCATCGCCAGCGGCATCGAGTTGTGGGCCGCGTGGCAGGCGATCGCCGGCAGGATGCTCTGCGTGAACAGCGTCAGCAGGCCCGCCACCAGCCCGAGAGCGAACGTCTGCGGCATCCGTTCCGGCAGCAGGTGAAACACGGCGAAGCAGGCGGCCTGGGCCACCACTCCCGCCAGCATCCGCCCCCGGCCGGGCCGGCCGCCGACGAGCGCCGACTGCACCCACCCCCGGAACAGCAGTTCCTCGCCGATGGCCGGCAGGGCCGCCATCAGGCACCACGACAGCCACAGCGGCCGCTCGCGCATCATGCCGACGAGCTTCTCGCCGAGCGCCCGCGCATCGGCCGAGACGTGCGTGCCCCGCACGGCCAGCAGCACCGCGGCACCGAGGATGAACAGCCCGCCGCCGACGAGCGCGGCCCCCACCACCATCGTCGGCCCGCGCCACGCGGTCCCCCGGCCGGACGCCGCCGCGACGCCCGGCCGACGCAGCCCGAAGGTGGCCGCGAGATCGACGCGTTGCCATGACAGCAGCAGCGCCAGCGGCAGCCCCACCGCCGCCGCCTGCTGCACCGGGATCGCCAGGGCGAAGTCGGCCGGGGCGATGCCCTGCGCGTACCACAGGCCGGTCAGGCCGATCGCCAGCGCGGCGAGCCCCTGGGCGACCGAGGGGCGGCGGCGGCGTGCGGGCCGCGACCAGGCGCCGCCGGCCACGTCGGGCCCGCGGAACAGGATCTCCTCGTCGGTGAGCATCGCCGCCGTCCACTGCAGGAGCAGCCAGACGAGGATCGCCGACGACGTCAGCGACAAGGCCAAAGGCGCCGACAACCGCTGCACGATCCCCGCGGCCGGGGGCCGGTCGGGCAGCCCTTCGGTCCGCTGGTCCGCCGCACCGGCCGCCCGCGACGGGGGCCGCTCGTCCACCTCGAGCGTCGCCCGCGCCAGCGCCACCTGCCCCGCGAACGGCAGGGCCGGCACGAACAGGTTGCGGGCCGGATCGCTGACCACCCCCGCCCCGGCCAGCGCGCTGGCGAACAACAGCACGGGCGTGAGCGTGTTCTGCGCCTCCTTGCCGCTCTTCGAGGCGGTCGTCACGGCCAGGCACATCGCGGCGGCCACCGCCGACAGGCCGACGAACGCCAGCAGGGAGAACGCGATCACCACGGGCAGGTGGACCTCCGGCAGCAGGCTTCCCGCCTGCGGCAGGAAGCGGAGCGAGACGACGGTCGTGAGCACGATCGACACGAGGTTCGCGACCAGGGTCGCCAGCGCCACCACCCAGACGGCGAGGAACTTGCCCGCCACGATGTCGATCGCCGCGCAGGGCGCGATGAGGAGCGTCTCGATCGTGCCGCGTTCCTTCTCGCCCGCGATGGCGTCGATGGCCGGGTAGAACGCGCCGGTCATCGTGAGCACGGCCAGGAGCACGAACACGCCCCCGGCGGCGGTGGGCAGGATGCTGCGGCCGGAGATCGTGCCCGGCGGATCGGCCTTGCCGCTGAACCGGACCGCCACCGGATCGAGCAGGCTCTCGGGGAGCCCGGCCCGCTCGATCCGTCGCCGCCGGGCGTCGTCGGCCAGGGCCCGCATGACCGTGCCGAACTGCTCCCGCACCCGCGGCGACAGCACCCGCGACTCGGAGCCCCGCGCCTCCAGGGCGAGCGTGCCACCCCCGTCGAGCAGGTCGAGCACGTCGGCCGGCACCTCGATCCACAGGTCGGCCTGGCCCGACTCGACCGCCTCCCGGGCCTCGGTGTCGGTGCGGGCGAACCCGAAGCCGATCGCCGTCGGCCAGTCGAGGCGGTCGCGCGGCTCCTCGGGCCTGCGCAGGCCGCCCACCCGCGTGGCGAACGCCCGTGCCTGCCGCTCGCCGCCGGAGAGCACCACCGCGAGGTTCGTCGGTGCCCGCTGGGAGTCGATGTCGGAGAGCGCCGTCCGCACCCCCAGGGCGCTGGCCAGCGCGAGGATCGGGTACATCGCCATCGGCAGCAGCAGCGTGACGAACAGCGTGCGGCGGTCGCGGATGAACTCGAGCAGATCCCGTCGGGCCAGCGCCAGGCGGGCCCGGGCCCGCAGTCCGCGTGCCGACGGCCCTGGGCCGCCGTGTTCGCCGTGCCCCGACCCCGTCGCGGCGACGCGGCCGTCCGCGTGCCCGAACACGTCGCCTGCGTCGGTCATGGCGAGGCCTCCCCCGCCCCGGCACAGGCCCCGCGCTCGCCGGAACCGATCGCCGCGAAGAAGGCCTCCTCGAGGCTCCCGTGCGGCCCGAGCACCTCCGCCGGCGTGCCCTGGGCCACGACGCGGCCGCCGTGGATGATCACGAAGCGGTCGCAGCGGCGTTCGATCTCGTGCAGCCGGTGCGTGGAGAGCAGGATCGCCCGGCCGTCGCCCCGCAGGCCGTCGAGGAGGTGCAGCAGGTCGCGGGCCCCGACCACGTCGAGCGCGTTGGTGGGCTCGTCGAGCACCAGCGCCGGCGGGTCGTGGACGAGCGCCCGGGCCAGCGACACCCGCTGCCGCTGCCCCGACGACAGCCGGCCCGCGGGCCGGTCGGCGAAGGCCGCCAGGCCGAGCGCCCGCACGAGCTCGTCGATCCGCCGCACGAGGGGCCTCTCCTCCATGCCGTGGAGGCGGCCGTACGACCGCATGATCTCCCGGGCCGAGAGCCGGTCGGGCACGCCGGTGGTCGCCGACACGAAGCCGAGATGCCGCCGCGCGCCCAGCGGATCGGCCTGCACGTCGCAGCCCGCCACGCGGGCCGTGCCGGAGGTCGGCTTGAGGAGCGTGGCCAGCACCCGCAGCGTGGTGGTCTTGCCGGCGCCGTTGGCCCCGAGCAGCCCCACCATCTCGCCCGCCGCCACCGCGAGGGAGACCCCGTCCACGGCCCGCACGACGCTGCCGTCGCTGGCGCGGTAGTGCTTCACCAGGTCGATCACGTCGATCATCCGGCGGTCGCCTCCCGCGGCCTCATGTCAGATCTCCACGCTGGGGGGAAACTGCCGCGACTCGAGGATCTTCACCGCCGCCACCAGGAGCACCACCGCCAGCACGACGACCGCGGCCGCCTGCACCCAGGCCGGCGCCGGGTCGACGAGGAGCCGCATCTCCACCGGCAGCTGCCGGCGCCAGCCCATCCATTCCACGAGCAGGCTCCGCAGCCGGAGGCTCACCGTCAGCTGGTTGACGACCGCGGGGATGAAGCCCGCAAGATACTCGACCGTCAGCGCCACGGCCACGCTCGCCACGAGCGCCCGCTTCGGCAGGACCACCGCCGGCACCGCGAACAGCGCCGCCCGTCCGAGCGTCGACAGCACGACCAGGCCCGCGAACAGGACCACCAGCGGCAGGGGCCGCGCGACGCCGGCCGCGAGCACCGCCAGCGCGGCGGCGAGGATGGCCACCGTGCTCGTCCAGGCCACGGCCGCCAGGTAGGTGCCCAGCAGCAAGCTCCGCCGGCCGCGCGGCCGCACGGCGACATGGACCCAGGTGCCTCGTTCGAGTTCGTCGGCCACCGCCGGACACATCGTCACCAGCAGGCCGAGCATGCAGACCGCCTCCGGCACGAGCGCGAAGATCATGGTGACGGCCAGGTCGCGGTCGAGCCCCGCCGGGGCGGTGCGACGGACCGCCAGCATCACGGCCGCGGGAAAGATCGCGCCCAGTCCGGCCAGCAGCAGCCGCTGCCGGGAGAGCAGCCTGCCGATCTGGAAGCCCGCCACCGCCAGCGTGCTGCCCAGCGTGCCGGGCTGCGGGGGCGCCGCGAAGCGGTCGGGCGACGCTGCGGACGAACCGGCGGACGCCGTGCTCATGGCCCCACCCCACGGTGCAGCCGCACCAGCCGGCCGAAAATGCCCTCCAGCGACCGGTCCGCGGCCGCCATCTCCGCGATCGCCAGCCGCGTCCCGGCCGCCGCGCGGGCGACGTCCTCGGCCAGGGCCCGCGGCTGCCGGGTGGCGATGACCAGCAGGTCGTCCCCCTCGAACCGCAACGATTCCGCGGCCCCGCCCCCGCACACCGCCTCCGCCAGCCGCCGCGGCGCGTCGCAGCGGATCCGCACCTCCGAGGGAATCGTGTCGACCATGTCGCGGATCTCGCCCACGGTGCCGCTGGCGACGAGACGACCGCCGAGGATCACGGCCAGTCCGGCCCGGAGCGCCTCGACCTCGTGCAACAGGTGGCTGGCCACGATCAGCGTCCGCGGCCCCACGGCGCCGTCGGGCGCGGCGGCCCACTGCCGGACGAGCCCGACGAGATCATGCCGGGCCACCGGGTCGAGGCCGTCGAAGGGCTCGTCGAGCACGAGGAGGTCCGGCTCGTGGGCCATCGCGCCGGCCAGCTTCGCCCGCTGCCGCATCCCCTTGGAGAGCGTCGACAGCGGCCGGTCGCAGGCCTCGCCGAGCCCGACGCGGTCGAGCGTCCGCGCGGCCTGATCGGCGGCCGCGCGCCGCGTGCAGCCGGACAGCCGCAACAGGTACCGCACCCACTCCCGGGGCGTGGCGCGGCGCTCGAGCAGGTCGGCGGCCGGACAGAACCCGATCCGCCGCAGCACCCGCGGATTCGCGAAGGGCCGCTCCCCGAACACCCGCACCTCGCCCATCGTGGGCCGGAGCTGGCCGGTGAGCAGGCCCAGCAGCGTCGTCTTGCCGGCGCCGTTGGGACCGAGCAGGCCGTGGGCGCCGCCGCCGAACTCCACCGTCACGTCGTTGACGCCGATCACCGACCCGAAGACCTTCGTGACGTGCGACAGGGTGAGCATGGCGGCGTGACGCGGGCGAGGGGGTGCGGGTGGCGGCGACGGGAGCGAGTCAGACTCGGGTGGGCGCGTCGATCCGGTTGAGCAGCACGATCACGGCGACGATCGACACGACCGCCAGCGACACCAGCGGCGGGATCACCGCCTGCGGCCGCGTCTCGATGCCGAAGATCCCGGCCTGCACGACGCCCAGCGCGTGATAGGGCGAGAGCCATGCCCAGCGGTCGATGAGCGGATCCATGCCGGCGGCCTTGGCGAGCCAGCGGAACCGGCCCGACACGCCGACGCCCCCGGCGTTGCGGGCCGCGGGCCGCTCCACCCGTGCCTCGTCGAGGTCGCCGAACGGGTCCTCGCCCCAGGAGCCGGCCCGCCCCTCGCGGGGCCCGACAGCCGCGGCCTGCCCCGCGTCGACGGCCCGGGCGGCGGCGACCATGTCGGCGGTGGTGAGCGTCGAGTGGGCGATCCAGCAGGCGGCCCAGGTCGCGAACCAGGCGAAGCTGGCGATCCGGCTCTCGGCGGTGGCCGACGAATAGGCCAGCGCCAGCAGGACCGTGGGCACCGCGAGCACGAGGCTGGCCGCCACCGCCTTGAGCGGCAGGTCCCAGGTGTCGAACGCCACCCAGACGCTCGGACTGACCGCCACCCCCATCAGCCACAGGCACACCGCGGGGAGCACGGTGATGGCGGCGACCAGCGCCCCCAGAATGGCCGCCTTGCCCAGCAGGTATTCGAGCCGCCCCACCGGCCGCGTGAAGTAGACGAGCCAGGCCTTGGCCCGGAGATCGCGGGAGACGAGCGTCGGCGCCACCAGTCCGATGACGACCGCCAGCAGCACCGCCTGCGGCACCCGCATGAACGCCAGCAGCAGCCGCGACCAGACCACCCGCCGCGTGTTGGCGACGTCGACCTGCGGGTCGGCGCCCGCCGCGCCCGACGGCACCACCGCCCGCGTGCCCGCCGCGTGGCCTTGCGACCGGCCCAGCGTGTCGGCGAGCACGGTGCCCAGCATCCCCACGCCGTCGAGGTTGCGACCGGCGCGGGCCGCATCCCGCATCGCCACCAGCCGGCCCTCGTCGATCGCCTGCTCGAAGGCGAAGAAGCTCGTCGCGAACACCAGCGCCGGGCTCCAGGCGAAGAACACCATGCGGCGGAGCCAGCGGCTGGTCCAGGCCAGACGGATGCCCGTCAGCGCGATGACGCCGATGGCCGACCAGGCCCCGCGCCGCTCCCCCCGCCACCCGCGGTAGCCGACGTCATGGAGCGGCATGGCCCGCCTCCCGGCCCGCACCGACCGGCTCGGCCGCCGCCCCGGCGTCGGCGACGGCGGCCTCGCGGAGCGCCTGCACGAACACCTCCTCCAGCGGCCGTTGGGCCGGTTCCAGCGACCGGATCACGACCCCGGCGGCACGGGCGGCCTCCCACACCATCGTCAGGCGGTCGTGGCCGGGCGGCTCCAGCAGCAGGCTGCCGAGGCCGCCCGCACCCGCGCCGTCGGCGGCGGGTCGTGCCGGCAGCCCGCGGTCGGTGAGCAGGCGGGCGAGCGTGTCGATCGGCCCGTAGCCCTCGAGCCGGTGGGCCGGCGTCGCGGGGCTCGTGAGGTCCTCCACGCTGCCGGTGAGCCGCACGCGGCCGCGGGCGAGCACGATCACGCGGTCACAGATCGACTGCACGTCGGGCAGGACGTGCGTGGAGACGAGCACGGTCTTGCCGTGGTGGCGGGCGAGGGTGACGAGCCGGCCCAGCATCGCCCGCCGCTCCAGCGGATCGAGCCCGTTGGTCGGCTCGTCGAGGATCACCAGCCGCGGATCGTGGACGATGGCCGCGGCGAAGGCCACCTTCTGCCGCGTTCCGACCGAGAGCGTCTCCACCGGCCGATACCGCTCCTGGCCCGCGTCGCACCAGTCGAGCACCTCGTGCGCCCGCCGCAGGCTCTCGGTGCCCGGCAGCCCGCACAGCCGCGCCGCATACCGCACCATCTCCACCCCGGACAGGCCGGGCACCGCGCACTCGTCCTCCGGCACGACGCCCACCAGCGACCGCACCCGACGCGGCTCCCGGGCCGGGTCGTGCCCGAACACCCTCACGCTCCCGGCCGCCAGCCGCACCAGCCCGAGGATCGACCGCACGAGGGTGCTCTTGCCGGCGCCGTTGGGCCCGACGAGGCCCGTGATGCCCGGGAGCACCTCGAGCGTCACGTCGTCGAGCACCGTGCGGCCGCCATACCGCTTGACGACGGCGTCGAGGCGCACCGGCGTGCCGTCGGCGGCCGGGTCATGTCGCGATGGATCGCCCATGCCGCCCTCCCCACTCGCCAGGTCCGCGCGAGGCGGTCCGCCGGCCGCTCACTGCTCCATGACTTCCGCTTCCTTGGCACGCGCGAGATCGCCGACCCTGGCCTCGAACTTCTTCGTGAGTTCCTGCACCTCCTCCTTGGTCGATTCGCACTCGTCCTCGGTGAGGGTGCCGTCGCCCTTCTCGGTGTCGGCGGCCTTGTTGCCGTCGCGCCGCACGTTGCGGATCGCCACGCGGGCCTCCTCGCCGAGTTCCTTGATGCGGGCGGTCATCTTCTTCCGCACGTCGGTCGACAGGGCCGGGATCGTGATGCGGATGATGCGGCCGTCGCTCTGGGGATTGAGGCCGAGATCGGCGGCCTGGATCGCCTTCTCGATGTCCTTGAGGGTGCCGGGGTCGAAGGGCCGGACCACGATCTGGTTGGGCTCGGGGGCGCCGACGCTGGCCAGCGCCTTGATCGGCGTGGGCGACCCGTACACCTCCACCCGCAGGGAATCGACCAGGCCCGGATTGGCCCGCCCCGTGCGGATGCCGGTGAGCGCGTGGCGGAACACCTCCACGGCCTTCTCCATCCGTTCCTCGGCGTCCAGCAGAATGTCGTCGGCCGGCATGGGCTGTCGTGCTCCCGGGCGTGGAGGGTGCGGCCACGCCGCGCGACCCGCGCGATCCGCCACGCACCCGACCGTGGCAATTCTGCCAGCTTGGCCCCGCTGGAAGCAAGGGTCAGCCGACGATCACCGTCGGCCGCTTGTCGGGATCGGCGATCGCCTTGTCGAGGAGGTCCACCACGCGGTTGGGGACGTCGCCCTGCCCGAACAGGACGTAGTTGAGCGCCAGCTGGAAGCTGCCTCCCTTGCTCCAGCCGAACACGACGTCGAGCGGCGTTCCGCTCTTCGTCATCTCCATGGCGATCTGGGCGATGGTGTGGGACACCGACACCACGTCGCGGGCCACGATCACGAAACGGTTCCCTTCCTGGCGGGCCGAGATGATCGGCGCATTCTGGAACTCGCTGACGTCGCCGTAGTGGACCTCGAGGAACACCAGCGGCACGCTCTCGGGGATGCGGTGCTTTTTGCGGATCTCCGCCTCCTTGTCGGCCAGCGAGCGGCTGCCCGGACGGTGCGGCACGAGCACCCGGAACGCGCCCTCCAGCAGGATGTCGGTCCAGAGCATGCGGTCGGCGTCGTCCGCGAACCGGAACTCCTTGAGCCGCAGCTCGTCGCTCCGCCAGGCCCGCGACGTGAACGAGATCACCATCACGCAGGCGATGAAGATCGAGGCGATGATGAGTCCGTCCGGCCGCTCCAGGATGTTGGCGATGGTCGTGTAGACGAAGACGAGCGTGATCAGGCCGAAGCCGACCCGCTGGGCCTGCAGCGACCAGCCGTGGTGCGGCTCGGGAGGCCGCCTGAGCTCGTGGATCAGCGAGGCGATGCAGGCGCTCGTCATCAGCACGAGCACGCCGGTGGCGTAGGCGCCGCCCTGGGCGGACACGTCGGCCCGGAAGGCGAGCGTGACGATCAGGTTGATGAACGTGAAGGCGATCACGAGCGGCCGGTACGCGCCGGCCCACTCCGGAGCCATGCCGTACCGGGGCAGGTAGCGCGGCACCATGTTGAGCAGCCCGCCCATGGCCGAGGCGCCGGCGAACCAGAGGATGAGCACCGTGCTGACGTCGTAGACCGTGCCGAAGACCCGGCCGAAGAGCGGGCTGATCGGATGCGGGCTCTCGCCGTGGGCCAGGTACGCCAGCGCCCGGTCCATCGCCTTGCCCTTCACCGGCTCCAATCGCAGTTCCTGCGCCGGGATCAGCGTGCCGGTGCCGGTGACCAGCGACGAGCCGATGAGCAGCACCGACATGAGCAGCGCCGCCACCAGGAGCATCCGCCGGGTGTTCGCGATGCGGGCCGCCTGGTCGTGGGGTTCGCGGTCGGTGCCGCGGACCAGATGGATGTGCAGCACGCCCGTCTCGAAGCCGCTGAGGCCCAGCGCCAGCTTGGGGAACACCAGCAGCGCGATCCCCATCGCCACGCCGACGCCGCTGCCCGAGAGCGGCGGGTGCTCCAGGTGGTAGCGGCCGCTGGAGATCTCGGCGATCCACTGCGACAGCAGCGTCGGATGCCCGAGCAGGAACCACAGGCTCGCGGCGATGATCAGGAAGGAGAGCCCGAGAAACGCGATCACGAGCACGGTCGCCAGGCCCACCACCTCCCCGTAGCCTTTGAGGAACATCGCCCCGAGCATGATCAGCAGGAACATCGTCACCGCCATCTGCCCCTGCATCCACCAGGGCACGTGGCCCGAATAGAGGGGATTGCTGATCAGGTGGGCGGCCGCGTCGGCCGCCGACAGCGTCTTCGTGATCACGAAGTCGGTCGCCGCGAAGCCGATCAGGACGAGCACGACGATCTTGGCGCCCCAGCCGCGGAACATCCGCTCGATCATGCCGATCGACCCCACGCCGTCGGGCGTCTCCCCGGCCACGTGGCGGTAGATCGGCAGCGCGCCGAACAGCGTGACGCAGACGAGCACGAGCGTCGCCAGCGGGGCGAGCGTGCCGGCCCCTTCGAAGGCGATCGACGGCTGGTAGCCGAGCGTGCTGAAGTAATCGACGCCGCAGATGCACATGATCAGCGGCCACGGGTAGTGGGGATGCTGATCGGCCGCCTTCGAGCCGCGTGGCTGGTCCATCGGCTGCGTGTCGCTCCACGGGGGATCGGGGGAACTCAGGCGGTCCGCGGACCGATGAGCGTGCCGATGCGTTCGCCGCTCACGGCCCGCTCGATGTTGCCTTCCCGCCGGTAATTGAACACCAGGATCGGCATGGCGTGCTCCATGCACTGCGAGATCGCGGTCGCATCCATGACCCGCAGGTTCTGCTCCCGCACCTGCTGGTAGGTCAGGTCACGGTAGAGCAGCGCGTGCGGATTCTTCTCGGGATCGTCCGAGTAGACGCCGTCCACGCGGGTGGCCTTCATGAGCACGTCCGCCTCCAGTTCCAGGCTCCGCTGGGCGGCGGCGGTGTCGGTGGTGACGAACGGGCTGCCGGTGCCGGCGGCGAGGATCACGATCCGGCCCTTCTCCAGGTGCCGCTTCGCCCGGCGGCGGATGTAGGGCTCCGCGACGCCGTCCATGCGGATGGCGGTCATCAGCCGCGTCTGCACGCCGAGGCTCTCGATCGCGTCCTGGAGGGCCAGGCCGTTGATCACCGTGGCGAGCATGCCCATGGAGTGGCCCGTCGCCTCCTGGATGCCGGAGGCGCCGGCGGTGAACGAGCCTCCCCGGAGGATGTTGCCGCCGCCGATCACCACGGCCAGTTCGGCGCCGCGGCCCGCCGCCTGCACCGTCTGGCGGGCGATGTGGAGCACCTCCTCCATGCAGATGCCCCGCTCGCCCGGCCGCGCGAAGCTCTCTCCCGAGAGCTTGAGCAGCACGCGACGGTAGGGGCCGGCGTCCATGGTGGGGGTGGGTGGCGGACCGCGAGGGGGCGGATGCTAGCCGCCGATCCGCCAGTTCTCCAGACGCTTGACCTGCAGCCCGGCGGCACTGGCGAGCTGGCCGACCGTCTGCTTGTCGTCCTTGACGAACGGCTGCTCGAGCAGCACGCACTGGCTGAAGAAGTTTCGCAGCCGGCCCTCGATCATCTTGGCGATGATGTTCTCCGGCTTGCCCTCCTTGCGGGCGGCGTCGCTGAGAATCTCGCGCTCCTTGGCGACGACCGCCGGGTCGAGGTCCTCCTTCGCGAGCGCCTGCGGCGCCAGGGCCACGACGTGCATCGCCACGTCCTTGGCGATCTCGGCCGCATTGGCCGCGGCGGTGTTCCCCGCCACCTCGACGAGCGCCGCCTTCGAGCCGTCGTGGTGGGCGTAGCCGCCGCAGGGGGCGTCGATGCGGCAGATCCGCGACAGTTCGAACACCTCGCGCATGCGGTTGAACAGGTCGTCCTTCAGTTCGCCGAGCGTGCGGCCGGGATGGGCCTGGCTCTTCTGGGCGAGCAAGGCCTCGGGCGTGGCGGCGCCCGGCCCCAGCGCCAGGGTCTTGGCGACGTCGTTGACGAAGTCCTTGAAGTCGGGGCTGCCCGCCACCGGGGCGCTCTCGCACTTCACCTCGATCATCGCCCCCACGCCCTTGGCGATGTCGGTGTAGACCGCCAGACGGCCGGTGGACGTCTCCCGGTCGGCACGCATGGCCTGCGTCTTCACCCCCTGCTTCCGCAGCCACTCCACCGCCTCCGCGGTGTCGCCGCCGCACTCCTGCAGGGCCTTCTTGCACTCCATCATCGGCAGGCCCGTCTTGTCGCGGAGGGCCATCACGGCCGCGGCGGTGATCTCAGCCAAGGTGCATCTCCTTCGATTCGGATGTGCGAGTCGGTTCGGGGTGATTCGCTCTCGGGCGGTGCGGACTGCGGGGACGGTCGCGGGCCGGGCATCGGGCGGACGGCGGTTCCAGGACCAAGGCCCGGCACCGCCCGCGGGCTTCTCGGAGGAGGCCGACGTCTCAGGGCTTCGGAGGCTTCGGTGCCGCCCGCTTCACGTTCGCCCGCGCCTTCGGAGCGGGCTTCGATCCCTTGCCCTCCTCGCCGGCCGCACCCGACGTCTCGGCCCCTTCGGCCTGGGCCTGCGACGCCGCGGCGGTCTGGGCCTTGCCCTCCAGGATCGCGTCGGCCAGCCGGGCGGCGACGAGCTCGATCGAGCGGATCGAGTCGTCATTGCCGGGAATCGGCAGGTCGATCACGTCGGGGTCGCAGTCGGTGTCGATGAGCGCCACGGTCGTGATGCCCATCTTGCGGGCCTCGTTGACGGCGTTCTTCTCCTTCTTCGGGTCGAACACCACGAGGCACTCCGGAAGCCGCGACAGCGTGCGGATGCCGCCGAGGTTGCGGAGCATCTTGCGGTGCTCGCGGCGGAGCGACGACTGCATCTTCTTCGAGTAGCTGCCGAACGCCTCCGACGGGATCAGGACCTCGAGTTCCTCCAGCCGCGCCAGCCGGTTGCGGATGGTGCGGAAGTTGGTGAGCGTGCCGCCGAGCCAGCGGTCGCTGACGTAGGGCATGCCGCAGCGGGCCGCCTCGCGGGCCACCGCCTCGGCCCCCTGCCGCTTGGTGCCGACGAAGAGCACGAGCACCCCCGACGACGCCACCTGCTTGAGGTACTTCCGCGCCCGCAGCAGGCCGCGGATCGTCTCGCGGACGTCGATGATGTGGATGAGGTTGCGGCGGCCGTGGATGTACGGCCGCATCTTGGGGTTCCAGCGGCTGGCCCGGTGGCCGAAGTGAACTCCCGCTTCGATCAGCTCTTGCGCCAAAACGTTCGACACGCTCGCGTACTCTCTCAGGAGGGGAAGGACTGTGGATCGGTCGGGCGGTCCGTGGGGGCCATAGCCGCCGAGCACCGAAAACTATCGGCTTTTCGCGGGCCGTGTCAACGCGCACGCCGCTTTCCCGGGCGCGGCGGCCCCGCGGGAGCCGTCCGCCCACCCGGGCGACGCCACGGCTTGAATCCGTGCGTCGGCCCACACTAGACTCGCCGATCTTCCGGGATCGGACCTCCTCTTCCGGCGACCGGGGCTCCGGGCCCCATCGCACCGGTTCGCGCGGCCCGTGCCGTCCTGGTGCGAAACGCCCGCCTGCCGCAGGTTTCTCCGCCCCTCCACCGGTTCCACGCCCGTCACGCCCCTCGCCTCTCCACAGGGTCCGGCACCCCGCCGCACGCACCATGCGACACGTCCTCTCGGCCACGGTCCAGAATGTTCCGGGCGTGCTGGCGCACGTCTCCGGGATGCTCGCCTCCCGCGGCTACAACATCGACAGCCTGGCCGTCGGCGAGACCGACGATCCCGGGTTTTCCCGGATGACCTTCGTGCTGCGGGGCGACGATCGGGTGCTCGATCAGGTTCGCCGCCAACTGGAGAAGATCGTCACGGTCGTCCGCGTGGACGACATCAGCTCCCGCAACTACGTCGAACGCGACCTGATGCTCATCAAGGTGACGGCGCCCACCGGTCCCGTCCGGTCGCAGGTCAAGGAACTCGCCGAGATCTTCCGCGGGCGGATCGTGGACGTCGCGGCCGACAGCGTGATCGTGGAGATCTCGGGCACCGAAAAGAAGATCGAGGGGTTCATCGACCTCATGCGTCCCCTGGGCATCCTCGAACTGGTCCGCACCGGCAGGATCGCCATGGTGCGGGGCAGCGCCCCGACCCGCGAACTCTCCGAGACGGTCGACGACGGCCGGTCGGCCGACGCCAGCCCGGAGCGTGACTCGCTGGCGTGACCCGCGCGGCGCGGCCCGCGATCGTCTCCTCGAACAGATCCTCTTCCCTCCCGAACGCCCCTTCTTCCCGTCCCCCCTTCCCTCGGAGTGAACCGTGGCCGCGACGATCTATTACGACGCTGATGCCGACCTGAAGGCCCTCGCGGGCAAAACCATCGCCATCATCGGCTACGGCAGCCAGGGGCACGCCCAGGCCCAGAACCTGCGCGACAGCGGCCTCACCGTGGTGGTGGCACAGCGTCCGGGCGGCCCCAACTACGACCTCGCCAAGAGCCACGGCTTCGAGCCGCTGAGCGTCGAGGACGCGGTCAAGCAGGCCGACGTGGTCAACATCCTCCTGCCCGACGAGCTGCAGGGCGACGTCTACCGCACGGCCATCCGGCCCAACCTCAAGAAGGGCGCCGTGCTGATGGCCAGCCACGGCTTCAACTTCCACTTCGGCCAGGTCGAGCCGCCGGCCGGGCACGACATCATGCTGGTGGCGCCGAAGGGGCCGGGGCACCTGGTCCGCAGCGAATACGTGAAGGGGGGCGGCGTGCCCTGCCTGATCGCGCTCGGCCCGGGCGCCTCCCCCGAGACGAAGAAGATCGGCCTGGCCTATGCCAAGGGCATCGGCGGCACCCGGGGCGGCGTGATCGAGACGACGATCGCCGAAGAGACCGAGACCGACCTGTTCGGCGAGCAGGCGGTGCTCTGCGGCGGCGTCTCGGAGCTGATCAAGGCGGGCTTCGACACGCTCGTCGAGGCGGGCTATCAGCCGGAGATGGCCTACTTCGAGTGCCTGCACGAGATGAAGCTGATCGTCGATCTGCTCTACCAGGGCGGCCTCGAATACATGCGGTACAGCGTCTCGAACACGGCCGAGTACGGCGACTACACCCGCGGCAAGCGGATCATCACCGAGGAGACCCGCCGGGAGATGCGGAAGATCCTCGAGGAGATCCGCTCGGGGCAGTTCGCCCGCGATTGGATCCTGGAAAACCGCGGCGGTGCCGCGATGTTCAAGAGCACGCGCCGGCGCGAGCGTGAGCACAAGCTCACGGAGACCGGCCGCCGGCTCCGCAAGATGATGAAGTGGATCGAAAGCAAGGAAGTGTGACCGCATGACGCCAGAGGAATATCAGTCGCGCAGCCTCTACGAGCAGCTCCAGCCGGGCGACCGGGTCGAGGTGGTGCACGGCGTGACGGTCGGCTCCTCCGCGGCCTGGACGACCACCACGGTCGGCCAGGTGCTCCGCCGGGAACGCCGGCGGCACGGGCTCCATTTCCGCAGGAACCCGGACGACAAGGTCTACAGCGACGTGCTGATCCTCTCCCGCGACGACGGGGAGCTCACGACGGTGACGATGGACGAGTTCACCCGGCTGCGCAAGCTCTAGACCGCCACGGGGCCCGCGCCGTCATGCCACGCGGGCGATCACGCACTTGAGGTACTCGCCCTCGAGGCAGCCGGCGCTCACCGGATGATCCGGGGCGGCACCGCGGCATTCGAGCAGCTGGATGGTCCGGCCCGAACGCTGGGCGACGCCGGCCAGCATCACCAGGAAATCCTCGCGGGAGACGGCGCCGGAGCAGCTGTTGGTGACGAGGATGCCGCCGGGCTCGAGCAGGTCGGCCGCGAGCCGGTTGATGCGGTGATAGGCCCGCAACGCGTCGTCGAGCGACGCCCGGCTGCGGGCGAACTTGGGCGGATCGAGGATCACCATGCCGAACCGCTCGCCGGCGGCCTGGAGCGCGGCGAGCTTCTCGAAGGCGTCGGCCGTCTCGACCGCGACGTTCGCGGCGCCGTTCAAATCCGCGTTGGCCCGGGCGAGGGCCGTCGCCTTGGCGCTCGAATCGACGGCGAGCACGCTCCGCGCCCCGCCGCCGACGGCGCAGGCCGTCGAGAAGCCGCCGGAGTAGCAGAACATGTCGAGCACCCGGCGGCCGCGGGCGAACCGGGCGGCCGCCTGCCGGTTGTCGCGCTGGTCGAGATAGAAGCCGGTCTTCTGGCCCTCGGCGAGGTCGACGCCGAACTTCAGGCCGTGTTCGACGACGAAGATGGGGCCCGTCGGCGCGGTGCCGCGCACCAGCCGGTCGGGCAGGTGCAGCCCCTCCAGCTTGGCGAGCCCGCGTTCGGCGCCCCGCAGCAGGATCCCCCGCGGTGCCACGAGCGTCTCCAGGGCGTCGCAGATCGTGTCGAGCCGCAGCGACATGGCCAGCGCCGTCACCTGCACCGACAGCCAGGCGCCGTAGCGGTCCACGATCAGGCCCGACAGGTCGTCCCCCTCGCTGTTGACCAGCCGGGCGGCGCCGTCGGGGGCGGCGAGGCCGAGCGACTGCCGCAGCGACACGGCCGCCGCCAGCCGCTCCGCCCACAGGCCGTCGTCGAGCGGCGTGGCCGCGTCGAACGCATAGAGCCTGACGCGGAGCCTGCTCGACGCGTTCCACAGGCCGCGGGCCACGAAGGTGCCGTCGTGCGTGGCGAGATCGACGACGTCGCCGTCGGCCGGCGTGCCGTCCACGCGGAGGACGGCGGTGTCGAGCACCCAGGGATGACGGCCGAAGAAGGGACGGGCCCGCTTCGGCTTGAGGACGACCGTCGCCTGGGGCAGGCCCGAGGGTGGCGGCCCCGCGGATGGCTCAGGCATGCACGACCTGCTTGGCCGGCCCCGGCACCACGTGCGGCGGCGGCAGGGCGTCGCTGCCCGGGTCGGCCTTCACCTTGCGGCGGCCCTCGCGCAGCGCCTTCTTCCGCTCGATCCGCAGCACGCTCCAACCGAACACGGCGCCCAGCGGGCCCGAGAGGAGCGCCGGCAGGAACACGAGGTTGCCGACCAGGGCGATCGTGAGCATCGCCAGCATCATGTGGCCGAACCGCTGCGTCGGGCCGAACGGCGACAGGGCGAACACCGACAGCCCGATGCCGATCACGCCCCAGCTTTGGTACATCGCCCGGGCACACCCCTTGTAGGCGAGCATCGTGGCCTGCTTGCGATCGAGGCCGTCGGCGATCCCCTTGCGGAACCAGAGCATGAAGTGCACGACGTCGTCGACCGTGACACCCAGCGCCACGCTCGGCGCCATGACCGTGCCGATGTCGATGAGCAGCGTGCCGGCGTCGGCCGACTTCAGCAGGGAGTGGATCCAGCCCATGCCGCCGAACACCATCAAGGCCGGGAACGCCGCGGGCAACAGCAGCACCAGCCCCGCCGACGCGGCCCGGCACAGCACGATCATCACCGCCACGATGATGGCGAAATCGTAGATGAAGCCGATCATCAGCCCGTCGAGGAGGGAGTGCTGCGCCTTGTACACCAGCGGCACCAGCCCCGTGTAGTCGACCGACACGCCCTTCACGCCCTCGGCGTCGAGGTCGGCGAGAATGGGATCGATCTTCGACTGCAGGTCCCGCTTGAACAGGGCGTAGTCGACCTCCTTGGTCGCACTGACGCGGGCGCTGATCCGCCACAGTTCCTGCTTCGTGCCGTCGGGCAGTTCGGCCTCCCGCAGGTAGTCGCCGTCGAGGAACTCCTGCCGGTGGGCCGTGAGCCGCCGGTTCAGCACGCTCCGCTTGGTCCGCGACCCGAAGCCGATGGCCCGCGCCGCCACGCCGCCGATGCCGTCGCCGCCGTCGCCGACGTCGAGGCTGCGGCCGAAGGTGACGGTGGACAGGGAGCTGCCGACCTCGTCGAGCGCGCCGATCGACTTCTGCATGGATCCGACGAGTTCCATCCGCTCCAGGAAGTTGAGCGGGCAGGTTCCCTGGTCGATCCGCACCAGGATCTCCATCGGCACCAGCGGGCCGAGATGCTTCTCCAGCCAGCTGTAGTCCTGGCGGATGCGGGCCTTCGAGGAGAACAGCCGCATGAGCTGCACGCTGCTCTCCACGCGGGTCAGGCCGTAGCCGACGCCCGCCAGGGCGAGCAGGCAGGCGGCGGTGACCAGCCCGTTGTGCCGGGTGATCCACTGCCCCACCGCCCACCAGGGGCTCGTCTCGATCGGCTTCCAGCCGTCGTCACCCTCTTCGGCCAGCTTGCCGAGCTTGAGCTTCGGCGGAAACAGCTCCAGGGCCGCCGGCATGAAGAACACGAGGATCAGGAAGCTGACCACCACGCCGATCGCGGAGAAGATGCCGAACATCCGGATCGGCACCAGCTCGCTGACGGCCAGCGTCGCCAGCCCGACGGCGGTCGTGCCCGTGGCCAGCGAGAGCGGCAGGAGGGCGTGGTGCACGGACCGACCCGCCGCCCCTTCGACGACGCCGGTCTCCGCGAGCTGGTCGCGGTAGTAGTTGGCCAGGTGGATGGCGCCGCTGGTGGTGGCCACGTACACGAGCGAGGGCATGGTCAACAGGATGGCATCGACCGGATACCCCGAGTACCACACGACCGCCAGGCTGGCGAACATGCTGTAGACGCCCGACGCGAGCACCATCGCCACCAGGGCCTTGCTCTTGAGGCTCCACCAGCTCACGAAGAAGCCGACCACGAGCGACAGCCCGAACAGGATCGTCACGCTGGTCTGTCCGGCCCGGTCGATCGAGACGTTGTCGACCGGCGGCCCCCCCATGTGCAGCGTCGCCTCGGGGATGCCGCACTCGTCGACCGCGACGTCCCTGATCAGATCGAGGGCGGCGTGCAGGTTGGCCCGGGCGGCGTCGGAGAGGGTCAGCAACAGGCAGGTCTGCCGGGCATCGAGGTCGTCGGTGGCGGCGCCCGCCGCGGCTTCGGGGGTCGGCGGACCGATGATCGCCCCCGTCAGCCGGGCGACGGCCTCCTCACGGTCGAGGTTGAGCGGCTCGTCGGTCATCCTGCCGACCGCCCGCGGGCCCGTCTGGGCCGTCTTGAAGTAGCAGGGCCGCCCGATCCGGGAGGCCTCCTCTCCGGGGGGGATCAGCTTCTGTGCCAGCAGTTCCAGGCGGGGATCGGCCATCGTGCAGCCGTCCCAGCTGACGAGCACGAATTCCTCCCCCTGGAAGTTCCGGCGGAAGAACCGGTAGGTCTGCGTCTCGGGGTATTCGAGCGGCAGCCATCCCTTGACGTCGTTGCGGTTGTTGCCCTTGGCCTTGATCGCCCCCACCACCACGAGCGGCAACAGGAAGATCAGGATCGCCATGATCCAGACGCTGTTGCGCTGGTAGAAGTTGGTGCCGGGCTGCGTCATCGTGTCGTCCAGACGGGAGCGTTTCGGCTGTGCCCAGGGGGCGGCACGGCCGGCCAGACCTTCAACCGTACAGGGGTTTTTCCGGCCAGTCCATATCGTTCCGGGCCGGGGAACCGTGTTTTCCACAGCTGTCGGATGACGCAAGTGTTTCCCCAGGAACACCTTACGCCCACAACAGGGCTTCCCCATCCGGCGTAAACGTACCGGTGGCCGCCAGGCAATGCCTGCGGCGCCCCGGCAAAAGCCGCCGGCAGCGGCGTGTTCGCCGTGCGGGCGTCAGCCCCCGGCCTGTTCCGCGGCGTTGAAACCGCAGGTCTTGTGCGAGCCGTCGCAGAACGGGCGGCAGCCGCTCGTGCCGCAGCGGCACAGGGCGACGGCACGCTTGCCGCCGGGGAGTGGAAACAGGGCCCCGCGATGGTCGGCGATCTGGAGCCGCAGCGACGCGAAGCGGGCGTCCGCCGGCATCTCCACCACCAGCGGGCCATGCTCCCGGCAACGGATCGTGAGGGCGTCCGGGGGAAGTTGCCGGCCACCGGGGGAAACGCCGGGCCCGCGTGGCGGTTCGGCCGGCTGGCGCGGGGGCCGGGCGGGCGGCTGGCGGGACGTCCACCACCACAGTCCCCCCGCCAGGGCCAGCAGCACCAGCGACACCAGCTGCGAGATCGACAGGGGCGTCCCCAGCGCGGGCGGCTCGTCGATGCGGATCGCCTCCAGCAGCAGCCGGGAGATGGGGTGGAGCGTGAGCACCAGGGCGAAGACCTGGCCATCCCGCCGGCCCAGCGGCGTGGCCGAGGCCCAGCAGGCGACCACGGCCAGGATCGCGGCGTCGAGGGCGGCGTAGAGCTGGGCCGGGTGCACCGGCAGGCTCCAGGGCAGAGGGCCGTCGCCCGCCCTGGGCAATAGGCCCCGCGCGGCCTGGTCGAGCCACGGGGGACTCTCCGGCGGAAACCGCACCGCCCATGGCAGGTCGCAGGGGCCCCCGTAACAGCAGCCGTTCAGGAAGCAGCCCACCCGGCCGATGGCCAGACCGAGGAGCAGCCCTGGGGCGATGCAGTCGGCCAGCCGCGGCAGTGACAGCCCGCGGCGGCGGGCGAACCGCCAGGCCGCCACCGCCGCCGTCGGCAGGGCACCGAACACCACGAGCCCGCCGGCCGCCACGTTGAGCACGGCGGCGAGTGACTCCAGCCACGTCCTCCCGGCCTGGAAGAACTGACCGTGGTACTCGATCACGTAGAACAGCCGCGCCCCGACGATGCCCCACAGGAACACCTCCATGCCGAGGGCGAGGATGGTGTCGGCGTCGAAGCCCAGGCGACGGCCGCGGACGATCGACAGCCACGTGCCCGCCGCCGCCGCGGCCAGGAGCATCGCCCCGTAGCCCCGGACCGGCACGCCGCGGCCGTCGTCGAGCGCCGGGAGCAGCCAGAGGATCGCCGCGGCCGACAGGGCCAGCGGCAGGACGAGCGTCTCCGCGGCCACCCGCCAGCCGCAGGTCGCCACCGTGCGGGCGAACGTCAAGATGGCGACGGCCGCCCACACCGCCAGCAGGAGCCCCCAGCCGGCCAGCGGCACCGACCAGCCGCCGATCGTGATCCGCAACGGGATGTGGAACAGCGTCGAAAGCATCAGCCCTCCGCCCCCCGTCCGCCGCCACCCCGCTGCGGAAGCTCCGCGTTGTCGATCAGCCGTGTCGCACCGAGGCGGCCGGCCACGAGGGCGATGCCCCACGTCGCCTCCTCGGGCAGCGGATCGAGCGACTCGGGATGGGCGAGGGAGGCGTAGTCGATCTCGATGCCGCGGGAGGCGAGCGTGTCGGCCATCGCCGACTCGATCGCGGTCACGCCCGCCCCGGCCTCCCAGAGCCGTTCCGCCCGCCGCAGGCTCTCCGACAGCGCCACGGCCCGCCCGCGGTCGGCGGGGGAGAGGTAGCGGTTGCGCGAGCTCATCGCGAGCCCGTCGGCCTCGCGCACCGTCGGGCAGACCACGATCCCGATCGGCAGCCCGAGATCCCGCGTCATCCGCCTGACGACGAGCGTCTGCTGCCAGTCCTTGGCGCCGAAGTAGGCCGTGTCGGCAGGCACCGCCAGGAACAGCCGGCAGACCACCGTGGCCACGCCGTCGAAGTGCCCCGGCCGCCGTTCCCCCTCGAACCGCAGCGCCGGCCCGGCGACGACCACGCGGGTGGCATCGCCGGGCGGATAGACCGCGGCCGTCTCCGGGCAGTAGATCCAGCGGACACCGTGGGCCGCCAGGAGCGCCGTGTCGGCGGCGAGCGTGCGGGGGTAGCGGGCGTAGTCCTCCTGCGGACCGAACTGCGTCGGGTTCACGAAGATCGAGACCACCACGTCGTCGCACTCCCGGGCGGCGCGGTCGACCAGGCTCGCGTGTCCCGCGTGCAGCGCACCCATCGTCGGCACGAATCCCACGCGGCGTCCGGCGGCCCGGGCCTCGACGACCAACGACCGCATGCCGTCCGGATCGTGGATGGTCTGCGGCATCACGCCATCGCCTCGACGGCGGCCACCGCTTCCTGCGTCGCCCGGCCGAGATCCCCGGCCGGGATCGTCACCACCGCCCGCGGTGACGGCGCGGCACGACCGGCGTCGCCGCCGCGGAGCGCGGCGACGAGACGATCCTGCAGTCGCAGGAGCCGGGGAATCGTGCCGGCGTCTTCGGCGCGTGCCGCGCACCGCGACTCGACGACGTCGGGCGCGGCGACCATGAGAATGGCGACGTGCGGCGGCGCCGTCGCCGCGGCGGCGCCGCTGAAGAAGGAGGCGAACCCGGCGAACTCCGCCGGTGGCAGGCTCGTCTCGGCCGCCAGCAGCAGCGTCTGCATCCAGTAGCCCGAGACGACGCCGTGCGGGTCGGGCGCACACCGCGCCGCCACCAGCGGCCGCGCGCACGCCTCGACGGCCGCCCGCCAGGCGCGGTCGTCGCCCACGGCCCCGCCGGCGACCACGGCGTACTCCGGCGGCGCGGTCGCCAGCCGCGCGAGCGACGCATGGGCCACCGCCGTGGCCACCTCCTCCACGCCGGTGCCGGGAATGCCCACCACGGCCACGTGCGGCCGCGTCGTCGAGATGCTCTCCAGCAGTCCCTCGAGGGTGCAGGCCGCCAGCGGGTGCACGAGCTCGGGCGCGATCTCGACGCAGGGCTCCAGCACGAACCGCCGCGTCGCCATGCGCGGATGGGGCACCGTCAGCGTCTCGGTGTCGAGCACCACGTCGTCGTACAGGAGGAGGTCGAGATCGACCGTCCGGGGCCCCCAGCGCTCGCCACGCTCCCTGTGCAGCGTGTTCTCGACGGCCGACAGCATGTCGAGCACGTCGTGCGGGGCGAGATCGGTCTCGAACAGGCAGGCGCCGTTGAGGAACACGCCCTGTCCGGGCGGCCCCCCGATCGGCCGCGTGTCGCGGTAGCGGCTGACTTTCACCAGGTTCACGCCGGGCATGAACCGCAGCAATTCCATGGCCCGGTCGAGATAGTCGCGTCGCCTGCCGACGTTCGACCCGCATCCGACGAGGCATCGTGCCATGGCGTTCACACCCGGAGAAACCGCTGGCGGATTCTATCCGCAGGCCTCCCCCGGGGACCACCTCCCATCCCCCCGTCGCGGCCCGGCCACGCCGTCACCGGAGCCGATCCACGCCGCGGCATCCCCCGCCGCGGCATCCCTGCCGCACGCCCGCTGCCGCACGCTCCATCGCTCGAAACCGGGGGGACATCCAGGCCACGACCAAAGTCGCCGACTGTCGCTCCCTCCAGTCGTCGCCCCCGAAGTTTTCGAGTCGATGTTGTGCTGCACCCCGCACCGGCCTGCGAGGGCCGGCCGAAACACGCCGCCGCGAACGTCGTCGTCTCCGGATCCATACCGGCCCGCCCGACGACGACCACCCGCGGGACATGTTCCACCACAGGGTCGCCATTCTGTGGAGCACGTCGAGGATGTCAAGGATGGCGCACGTCGAGCGTCATGCAGACGTGAGACGTGCGAGAAACCGCGGTCACGACGACGTTCCGGTCGTGGAAATTTTTTTGCCAGCGGTGCAAGCATTGTCGAAACGTCCGCGAGTATGGTGTGCTGATCGGCCGAGGAGCCGCGAATCGAGCGGTTCTCCGTCGCGCCCGTCCCGATCGATGACACACACTCTCCCCGACGACGCCGATCCTGCGCGCGATGCGGCGCGGTTCCTCGGGCGATCCGACGATGGGCTTGACAGTCCTCCGCCGGCGGCCGGCGTCCCCGAGGGGCTGTCGTGGGGCGACCCGCTCGCCGACGGCACGCCCGGCGACGATCCGGGCCCGGCGGGCCCGCTCCCGCCCGGCGACGCGCCGCGGAGCCCGGGGTACTGGGAGGTGTCGCGGACGCCGCTGACGAGCCTGCTGTTCACGCTGCCACTGGTGCTGGCGTACGAGGGCGGCGTGCTGCTGCTGGGCCGCGGATCGCCCCGCAACGGCGCCGACGTCTGGCTGCGACACCTGCTCGACGGCCTGGGATTCGGGGAGTATTTCCTGCTGCCGGTGCTCACGGTGGCGGGCCTGCTCGTGTGGCAGTTTTTGTCGCAGGATCGCTGGGACACGAGCCCGCGGGTGCTCCCCGCCATGGCGGCCGAATGCGTGCTGTGGGCGGTGGTGCTGGTCGGCGTCGGCCGGCTCCAGCAGAGCCTGTGGCCGCTGCCGCCCGCGCGGCTGGAGTGGGACACGCTGCGGCTGCCCGCCGACGCCGCGTTCGGCTGGCAGCCGCTGCTCGCCCGCCTCATCGGGTACTGCGGCGCCGGGCTGTACGAGGAGGTGCTGTTCCGCCTGCTCATGCTGCCGGTCGGCGTGTGGCTGTGCGCGCGGCTGGGCTGCTCGACGCCGGCGGCGGCCGCCTGGGCGATCCTGCTGTCGAGCCTGCTGTTCAGCGGCGCGCACTACGTCGGCCCGCTCGGCGACGCCTTCTCGCTCTACAGCTTCACCTTCCGCACGGTGGCGGGCATGCTGTTCGCCGTGCTGTTCCTGGCGCGCGGCTTCGGCATCGCCGCCGGCACGCACTTTTTCTACGACCTGCTCGTCGGTCTCGTGTAGCGCGGCGCCCATGTTGGTAACGATCCAGGGGCCGTCCTATAATCCGTCGGCGTCGGTCGCGGTGACCGACCGCCTCGTTCCGTGGAGTCGCGTCACGTGCTGTCGGCTCGTCCCAAGGTCGCCGAACTGGTGTTCCAGCTCTATGGACGCGTGCTCCATCCGGAACTGTTCGACATCCAGGCGTCGCGCTCGATCGATCGCGGACGTTACACGGCCGTGATCGCGATCACGACGGCCGGGCACGTCGTCACCTGGCAGCGGGACGGCCTGACGCTCGCGGAGGTGGCGGCCGATGCCGGCCAGCCCCTGCCCCAGAAGCGGCGGCTGCTCTCGCACCGGGTCCATGGGGAACGCAGTGATCGCATGGAGTGCCGGGGCGGTTGCTGCTACCAGAGGTGCTTCCAGTTGGAGCGGGTCGCGCCGGAGGTGTTCTGGACGTTCCAGGAGGAACTGGCGTCGAGCGGCCGTGCCCACGGCCTCCTCCACCGCTTCGGCGCGGCGGGACGGCTGGCGACGGGCGCCCTCAGCTGGATCAACGTCGAGACCCGTGCCACGGGCCTGTTCGTGCAGGCGTTCCACACCTTCCCGGACGATCACGCCATCGTGAAGAGCCAGTCGCTGTTCGAGCTGCCGTGACGCACCGTCCTCCCGCGAGCCCCGCCGCCATGCCCACCCCTGCAGCCGCCACCCCGACGACGCCCGTCCGCAGCCGGGTGCTGATCGCCGACGACAACGAGCCCAACCGGGAACTCCTCGAAGTCTACCTGGCCGAACTCGACTGCGAGATCGCCACGGCGGTGGATGGCCGCGACACGCTCGACAAGGTCGATGCCTTCAAGCCGCACGTCATCCTGCTCGACGTGATGATGCCGAAGCTGTCGGGCTTCGAGGTCTGCGAGCGGTTGAAGTCCGACCCGGCCACCAGCCCGATCATGATCCTGATGGTGACGGCGCTGGGCGAGCTCGGCGACATCGAGCGGGCGGTCGAGGCGGGCACCGACGACTTCCTGTCGAAGCCGGTCAACAAGGTCGAGCTGGTGAAGCGGGTGGAGAACATGCTCAAGCTGCGGCACGTCAGCGACGAATTGGAGCGGCTGCGCCGTTACATCCGGACGATGGACGACGACCAGCCGCCGCACCCGGCCGGCGGCACGTGAGCGGCCCTGCCGTCGCCGGCGTGCGGCACGAGCGCCCGGTCACTACCGCACGGTGACGTGGCGCAGCACGCGGACCGTCGCGGGCGACTTGTTGAGCACGTAGAAGTGGATGCCGGGGACGCCGCCGTCGAGCAGGCCCTGCACCTGCCGCGAGGCGAACTCCACGCCTGCCTCGAACTGCGCCGCCTCGTCGTCGCCGGCCGCCTCGAAGGCCCGGGTGAAGTCCTCCGGCAGCCGCGCCTTGCAGAGCGTGGCGATCCGGCGGATCTGGGCGTAGTTCGTGACGGGCATGACCCCCGGCACGATCGGCTGCGTGATGCCGATGGCGTCGCAGCGGTCGCGAAACCGGAAGAAGTCGGCGTTGTCGTAGAACAACTGGGTCACGATCACGTCGCCGCCCGCGTCGCACTTCCGCTTGAGGTTCTCCAGGTCCGTCGCCGCGCTCACCGCCTCCTGGTGGGTCTCGGGGTAGCCCGCCACGAGGATGTCGAACTCCGGAAACTCCCCGCGGATCAGGGCCACCAGTTCCGACGCGTAGCGGAGGCCATCGGCCACCGGCGTGAACGCCGCCTCCCCCTTGGGCGGATCGCCCCGCAGGGCCACGATGGCCGACACGCCCCGCTCGCGGGCCGCGCGCAGGTAGTCGCGGAGTTCATCGCGGGTGCTGCCCACGCAGGTCAGGTGGCTGGCGACGGGCACCGTGTGCCGGGCCCGCACCCCCTCGATCACGTCGAGCGTGGTGCCGCGGGTCGAGCCGCCGGCGCCGTAGGTGCAGGTGATGAGGGCGGGCTCGAAGGCGACCAGATCCTCGACCGTCCGCCACATCATCGCCTCCGACTCGGCCGATTTGGGCGGAAACAGCTCGAACGACAGGCCGAAACGTCCGTCCTCGTAGGATGACTTGATCGACACGGCTGGCCTCGCAACGCGGGATGGAGGGGAAGGGGAGGAGACGAGAGGCGACGGGGAGACGCGGGGCTGCCCGGTGCCCGGCCCGGGCGTGGGCGATCTCAGATTGTAGTCCGCCGGCGGCCGTGCTCACACCGCGGGCAGGGCGGCGGCTTCGTGGAGCAGGGCCCGGTCGGCGGCGAGGCACTCGAGCCCCCGCCGCACCATCATCCGCTCGAGCACCGTGGCCGCCTGGTCGGGCGTGGTCCGTTCGCCGCCGGCCACGAGCGTCGTGGTGAAGGCGTCCACGCGTTCGGGCACGGCACCGCCGACGGTGGCCGCCACGCCGATCCGCCCGCCGCAGGCGAGCGCCGTGTTGACCGTGGTCCGGCTGCAGTCGCCCACCATCGCGCCCAGGAACTGCCGGCCGGTGTGCACCACGCTCGGCCGTCCGGCGGCGTCGATTTCGTGGAGCCGCACCGGCCCGTAGGTCGCCTTGAGGTTGCCCGTGGTCGTGCCGGCCGCGAGGTTCACCCAGCTCCCGACGTGGCTGTGGCCCACGAAGCCCGCGTGCGGCTTGTTGGAGAACGGCTCCATGACGGTCGCCTCGATCTCGCCCCCGACTCGGCAGTGGTCGCCGATCGCCGTGCCGGCGCGGATCCAGGCGTGCGGATGGACACGGGCGTGCGGGCCGACCCAGACCGGGCCGTCCAGGCAGACGAAGGGCCCCAGCGTCGCCCCGGCGGCGACGACCACCGGGCCGCCGCCCCGCACGACGATCGGCTCCACGATCTCGGCGCCCTCGGCCACGAACAGCCCGGGACGGACCTCGTGGAACGTGCCGGAATCGATGCGCACCGCGAGCATCCCGGCGAGCGCCTGCTCGTGCGCGGTGACGACCTCGTGCGGCTGCGACACGATCCCCAGGGCGGCGTCGGCGCGGGGCAGGGGGAGGGCCGCGACGGCGTCGGCCACCGCCGTGCCGCCGTCTCGCAGCGCGGCGACGACCGCCCGATCGGGCCCGCCGCCGTCCGCTGCAAGGTGCAGGACCGCGGCGGCGACCGTGTCGGCCTCGGCGCCCGACCCGTGGACGACGACGCGGCGGCCGGCCTCGACGAGGCTGCGGAGCGCGACGAGGGTGTCACGGCTGGGGACGACGCGGGCGTTGACCACGAGCAGGAGGCTCCCGTGCGTGGAGGCGGGCGGCCCCGCGGGCGGCACGGACGTCGGGCCGCCCCAGAGGGCGACGCGGCGGCCGGCGATGGCCTCGAGGTAGCCGGCGAGGTGCGGCCGCGGTGCCCGGTGAACCGGGCCGAACGAGCCGAGCATCTCGACGAGCGTGGTGCCGCCGACGAGGAGATCGCAGGCGGGCCGCAGGGTGGTGAGCGGCCAGAGCCGGGGCACCACCCGATCTTCGAACACGATGGCGTGCATGGTGCGTGGAGCCGGAGGCGGCAGCCGTCCGCGGCGACCCATGACGGGAGGTCGGCTCGTTCGCGGCCGCGGGAGGGTAGGCGACGATCCGGCCTCGAAGCCAGCGGGATTTCACGGCGGGCGGGCTGCCGTCCGGCATGGCTGGCAATCCCGGGCCGCGGGGCGTAGGCTCACGCGGTGCGGCGGCCTCCCGAGCCGGAGTGGCGAAATGGCAGACGCGACGGACTCAAAATCCGTTGCCCGCAAGGGCGTGTGGGTTCAAGTCCCTCCTCCGGTACTCTCTCTCCCCGGGCGGCTCCGTCCCATCGGGCGAATCGATGGGAACGGCTCGGTTTTTCGATGTGCCTCCGGCGCGTCGCCACCCGATGCTGTCGTGAACGGCCGGTCCGTCGGGTCGCCGCGTCACCCCGCACCGAGAGGTCTCCAATGCCCGACCTGCACGTCCCGACCCTGGCCCGCCGGACATGGCTCGGGGCGGTCGCCGGCGGCATTTTCGACCTCGAGTCGGG
>Ga0214917_10000878_pt1 | contig 39146 bp, 48 predicted proteins | sample LL_1208_BB_MetaG_FD_177983 | JGI IMG/M metagenome (GOLD analysis project Ga0214917, IMG submission 177983) | Freshwater microbial communities from Lake Lanier, Atlanta, Georgia, United States - LL_1208_BB | ecosystem: Environmental > Aquatic > Freshwater > Lake | place: USA: Georgia | collected... | reverse complement strand
ACGCGGGGGATGGTGTCCCTCCAGGGCTGGAAACGAAACTGATTCATAGGCACAGTGAAAACATGTCCGTGAATGGGTGGAGAGACGAGGTGGTGACGAGGCTGAAGGGGGTCAAGTACCCGGGATTCAGCCGGGACATTGTTTCCTTCGGGCTAGTGCAGGACATGTCGCTGGAAGGGACGGATCTCAAGCTGCGGCTCAAGCTGACCACTCCCGATCCGGCGATTCCGGAAAAGCTCGGCAAAGAAATCCGCGATGCCCTCAAGGGCTACGCTCCCGTCAAAAGTGTGACGATTGAAACCGAGGTTGCCCCGCCCCAGGCGACTGCCACCACGGGTCCCCAGGGAATTCCCGGGGTGAAGAAGATCATCGCCGTGGCCAGTGGCAAAGGCGGGGTGGGGAAATCCACCGTGGCGGCGAACCTGGCGGTGCAGTTGGCAAAGGAAGGACTCAAGGTGGGGCTTTGTGACTGCGACCTGTACGGGCCCAGCCAGGCCTTGATGCTCGGCTGCCGGGAGGGCCTGAAAGTAGAGGAGGGGACGGAGCGGATCTTTCCGGCTCAGGTCCACGGGGTGAAGTTGATGAGCATGGGCATGCTACTGGGAGACGACAGTCCCGCGGCCCTCCGTGGTCCCATGGTGACGCGCTTCACCCAGCAGTTTCTCCGGCAGGTGGCCTGGGACGATTTGGACGTGCTGGTGCTGGATCTGCCTCCGGGCACGGGTGACATCCAATTGACGATCGTGCAAACCGTGGCACTCGACGGGGCGCTGATCGTGACGACCCCGCAGGAAGTGGCCCTCATCGATGCCCGCAAGGCGATCGCCATGTTCCGGAAGGTGAGCGTGGAGATCCTAGGGTTGGTGGAGAACATGAGTTACTTCACCCCTCCGGGCTCCAAGGAAAAACACGCCATCTTCGGGACCGGCGGAGGAGCCAAGGAGGCCCAGCGGCAAAAAGTTTCCCTTTTGGCGGAAATCCCTTTGGACCCCATGGTCCGGGTGGGTGGGGACGAAGGTCAACCCGTTGTTTTGTTGGGAGATACATCTTCTTCCGCCCCTGTTTTCCGAGGACTGGCCCAAAGTGTGAAAAAAATCCTTTTTCCAAGTATCTCCAAGCAAGCAGTTTAAATTGCAACCCTTTTGACATATCCCCTTGCAGGTTGGAAGTGGCACTGCAAGGTAACCAGTGATGAGCAATGCGGGCGCTCCCAGCCTTGCGACAGACCCGAATGCGGTCTTCCGGAATTCCGCTTTATACCGAGAGTTCCTCCTGGAGAGGGAAGAGATCCTTAAGCACAAGTGGTACCTCAGTGAGCAGGCCGGGTCAGATGTGGGATTTGAAAAGGCGCTTTTGGACTGGATTGTGAAGCACCGGGCCCAGTGGCGGTCACAACGGGAGAAAGAGATCGCCAGGGAGAAGACCGCCGGTTAAGGATTTTCAGACGCATCACGCGTCCTTTAAAGGGAACCTGAGAGTTCCCCAAGGAGGTGAAGATGGGCGGACATTTGATGGATGGGGAAGCCGTGCGCCGCGCGATCCGGCGGATTGCCCATGAAATCGCCGAGCGCCATCCCAAGGGCAATGTTGTCCTGATCGGCATCCAGACCCGCGGGGTTCCGCTGGCCCAGCGCCTCGCCAGGGAATTTTCCCAGATCGAGGCGGGAGCCACGCTGCCGGTCGGCTCCCTCGACATCAGTTTTCACCGCGACGACCTGGCCCAAAACCTCCCCGTACCCAAGGGCAGCGAGGTGCTCTTTGATGTGAAGGACCGGACGGTGATCCTGGTTGACGATGTGCTCTACACTGGCCGCACGATCCGCGCGGCAATGGACGCGCTTTGTGACCTGGGTCGGCCCAAGGTGATCCAACTGGCCGTGCTGGTGGACCGTGGCCACCGGGAACTGCCGATCCGGCCGGACTACGTTGGCAAAAACCTGCCGACCTCCCCTGGGGAAAAAGTCCGCGTCCGGCTGACCGAAGAGGATGGCGAGGACGCCGTGGTGTTGGAGAAAGGGATGTCATGAGCGGGGCGTGGCACCGGAAGGATCTGCTCTCGCTGCGGGAGCTTTCCGCGGAGGAGCTCAACCAGGTCCTGAGCACCGCCAAGGTGTTTAAAGAGATTCTGGGCCGTCCCATCAAGAAAGTGCCTTCGTTGCAGGGCCGTACGGTTGTGAATCTTTTCGTCGAGCCGAGCACCCGGACAAAAATCTCCTTTGAGCTTGCGGCGGTGCGGCTGAGCGCCGACGTGGTCTCCCTCGACAAGGACTCCAGCAGTCTGCGCAAAGGGGAGACTCTTTCCGACACGGCGAAAAATTTGGAGGCCCTCCAAGCCGGGGTGATTGTGATCCGCCATCGCTCGGCCGGGGCCGCCCACTTTCTGTCTCAAAGGCTGAAAGCCTCCGTGATCAACGCCGGGGACGGTGCCCATGAGCACCCAACCCAGGGACTTCTCGACACTTTCACGATCCAGGAGCGGTTGGGAAAGCTGGAGGGAGTCCGGGTGCTGATTGTCGGCGACATCATCCATAGCCGGGTGGCCCGTTCCAACCTGTGGGCTCTGACGAAACTGGGGGCCAAGGTGACCTTGGTGGGGCCGCCCACCCTGCTGCCGAGGGAGTTTGAGGAGCTGGGCGTGAAGGTTTCCTACAATCTGGACGAAGAGATGGAGCAGGCCGACGTGATCAACCTGCTGCGGATCCAGCACGAACGGATGGTGCAGGCGCGGCTGCCATCCGTGGGCGAGTATGCGGGGCTGTTTGGACTGAATCTTGACCGGTTCCAGCGGTGCAAGCCGGGGGTGCTGCTGATGCATCCTGGGCCCGTGCACCGGGGGGTGGAGATTGCCAGCGAGCTGGCCGACGGACCCCAGTCGGTGATTCTTGATCAGGTGACCAATGGGTTGGCCGTGCGAATGGCGGTTCTTTATCTCGTCTCCGGCGGACGGGGATTGGGGGAGTCATGAACGAGATCCTCCTCCAAGGCGGCCGGATTCTCGATCCGGCGGCGAAAAGGGACGTCCGGGGGGATCTTCTTCTCAAGGGCGGCAAGATTTCTGCCGGAAAGCCATCCCAAGGCGCGCTGGTGGTGAAAGTGGACGGCTTGGTGGTGACGCCGGGCCTGATCGACCCCCATGTGCATCTGCGCGAGCCAGGCCAGTCCGCCAAGGAGACGATCGCCACGGGCACCGCGGCGGCGGTGGCGGGGGGCTTCACCTCGGTGATCGCGATGCCGAACACCTCGCCGGTGGCGGACGGCCCCAACACGATCGCCTGGATGCGGCAGCGCGCAAAAGAGACCGGCGTGGCCAACGTCTTTCCCACCGGCGCGATTTCCCTCGGACAAAAGGGGGAGGCGTTGGCGCCGATCGGAGCGCTGCGGCAAGCCGGCGTAGTGGCGATCACGGACGACGGCCACTGCATCCAGAGCGCGGAGCTGATGAGGCGCGCCTTGGAATACGCACGTATGTTCGATCTGCCGGTGCTGGATCATTGCGAGGACAAGACACTTTCGGCTGGCGGGGTGATGAACGAGGGAAAGTGGTCGCGGATCCTCGGCCTGCCCGGATGGCCGGGAATCGCGGAGGAAGTGATCGTGGCGCGGAACGCGCTTTTAGCCGAGCTGACCGGGGCACGGGTGATTTGCCAGCACCTGAGTTCGGCCGGTTCGGTGCGCATCCTGAAGGAGGCACGGTCTCGAGGGGTGCGGATCGACGGCGAGGCCTCGCCTCATCACCTCGCCCTGACGGAGGAACGGGTGGAAGGATACGATGCCAACTTCAAGATGAACCCGCCGCTCCGGACCGAGGCCGATGCCCGGGCGATTCGGGAAGCGGTGGCCGACGGAACCATTCGGTTTCTGGCGACCGATCACGCCCCGCACTGTTCCTATGAGAAGGAGGTGGAGTTTGACGAGGCACCTTTCGGGGTGGTTGGCCTGGAGACGGCCCTGGGTGTGTATCTGACGGAACTGGTCCACCGGCAGCGGATGTCACTGACCGACGTGGTGGCCAAGATGACCCAGATCCCTTCTGACTATTTTGGCCTGGGTCGGGGCACTTTGCAGGAGGGGGCGCCGGCGGACGTGACGGTGATCGATCCGGAGCGGAAGTGGACGGTGAAGAAGGGTGAGTTCCGGAGCCGGAGCCGCAACACCCCGTTTGAAGGAAGGGAGCTGAAAGGCCGAGCGGTGTTCACAATCGTCGGGGGAGAAATTCGGCACGACCTCGACGGACGGGCGCCGAAAAAGTAAGTTTTCCGGATGGAAGGCATCATTGGGCTCGAGGACGGGACGATCCTGCGCGGCCGCGGCTTCGGGCAGGAAGGATGGGTGGCCGCGGAGATGTGCTTCAACACTTCGATGACCGGCTACGAGGAGATCCTGACCGATCCGAGTTACCGCGGGCAGGTGGTTGCCCTGACCTGCCCGGAGATCGGCAACACGGGGATCAACCCGGAGGATGAGGAATCGGACCGGGTGCAAGTGGCCGGTTTCCTGGTGCGGCGTCTTTCCCGCCGGGCCAGCAACTGGCGGAACCGGGAGAGCCTGGAAACCTACCTACGGCGCCACAAGGTGCCGGCCGTGGAGGGCGTGGATACGCGGGCGCTAACGAGAAAGTTGCGGAACCAGGGAGCGATGAAGGGTGTTCTGGCAACCAACGGGATGTCCGGGGAGGAGGCGGTGCGGAAAGCGCGGGAGTGGCCGGGGTTGGGGGCGATGGATTACGTGGGGGAGGTAAGCGCGAAAAAATCTTTTGAGTGGGATCCGGAGGGGAAGGATTTCCCGGGGCGGTTGGGATCAGAAACACGGAAGATGCCGGTGATCCGTCACCGCGTGGCCGCGATCGACTGCGGCATGAAGAGGAACATCCTGCGTCTTCTGCGGGCGCAAGGCATCCAGCCGGTGGTTTTTCCAGCGAAGGCAAAATCCGATGAAATTTTAAAGGCGAATGTGGACGGGATCTTTCTCTCCAACGGCCCGGGCGATCCCTCCGTGCCAACGTATGTGCACGCGACGGTGAGGGAGTTGATCGGAAAAAAGCCGATTTTTGGGATCTGTCTTGGACACCAGATGCTGGCGCACGCGCTGGGGGCGAAAACCTTCAAGCTGAAGTTCGGGCACCGGGGAGGGAACCAACCGGTGAAGGATCTCTCGACCGGCAAGGTTTCCATCACCAGTCAGAACCACGGGTATGCAGTGGACCCACAAACCCTTCCGGCGGGGAAGGCGGTGCTTTCCCATGTAAATCTGAACGATGGTACCTGCGAGGGAATCCGGTTGGTGTCCGGCGAGGCGTTCTCCGTGCAGTACCATCCTGAGGCGGCGCCCGGGCCGCATGATGCCGCCTATTTTTTCCGGCAGTTTTCCGATCTGCTGGACGCGGCGACAAAAAAGAGATAGGCGATCGCCGTGCCGAAACTGGTATCCGAGAGCAAGGAGTTTCCCGGTCTCAGCGTGGAGTTAACGGGGCCGAGGGCGGGCGTGGGCCGTGCGGACGGCAACGAGCTGCAGATTCTCCATGGCAGCATCTCTTCTCGTCATGCCGAGCTCGTGCTGGAGGGTCAGGAGTACCGGGTACGGGATCTGGACTCCACCAACGGCACCCGGGTGAATGATGAGAAGATCACCGAGGCCATGTTGCAGGACCGCGACCGGGTGCAGTTCGGGCAGATCCCTTTTCGGTACGAGGGGGCGGTTGCCCGGGTGGCCTTGGCCCTGCCGGCTGCAGGGGCGACCTTCCAGGCGGAGATCGGCCTGGATCTTGGGATTCCGGCGAACTTCCGTAACTTGTCTCCCATCAAGGGGAAGGGAAAGGAACCGAACCCCAATTTACTGCTTTTTGCGGTTGCCGCCTTTGCCCTTTTCGGGATTGTTTTTTACGTGTTTCGGATGGTCACCAGTTAGCAACAAAAAATTATTTTTTTTGGCAAGACGGTGTTGACACTCGGTTGGCCCGGCTGGCATGCTTGTAAGTTCCTAGTTGTCACAATCATCTGACCAAGTCGCATGGCTCGGAGCAGGTTTTGTGCCGATGTGGAAACGCCGGGCGAAACCCGGAGCCCTTTTGGGTTCCCAATCGCCCATGTAGCTCAGTTGGTAGAGCACGTCCTTGGTAAGGACGAGGTCACCGGTTCAAACCCGGTCATGGGCTCGGCCGCGATGAAACCCCGGGCGGGGACATCGACGGCGGGCTCGAACCCGGCGAACCCGAGAGGCAGCACACCCGAGCAAGGAGAACCAGAGTTATGGCGAAAGAGGCATTCAATCGTTCCAAACCCCACGTCAACGTCGGCACCATTGGTCACGTCGATCACGGGAAAACCACTTTGACCGCGGCCATCACCACGATCCTTGCGAAAAAGGGTCTGGCCGAAGCCCGCGCCTACGACCAGATCGACAACGCGCCCGAGGAAAAAGAGCGCGGGATCACGATCAACACCTCGCACGTTGAGTACGCCACCGACACCCGCCATTACGCCCACGTGGACTGCCCGGGTCACGCGGACTACGTCAAAAACATGATCACCGGCGCTGCCCAGATGGACGGCGCGATTCTCGTGGTGAGCGCGGCCGACGGCCCGATGCCTCAGACCCGCGAACACATCCTGCTCGCCCGCCAGGTCGGCGTGCCCGCCCTCGTGGTCTTCCTGAACAAGGTGGACATGGTGGACGACAAGGACCTGCTCGACCTCGTCGAGGTGGAAGTCCGTGAACTACTTTCGAAGTACGAGTTCCCCGGCGACAAGATCCCGATCATCAAGGGTAGCGCGCTGAAGGCCCTGGAGTCCGGTGACCCGAAGAGTGACGCGGCCAAGCCGATCCTCGAGCTGATGGAAGCCGTCGATAAATTCATCCCCATCCCCGAGCGCCCGAAGGATCAGCCCTTCCTGATGCCGGTCGAGGACGTGTTCAACATCGAAGGTCGCGGCACCGTGGTGACCGGCCGTGTCGAGCGCGGCATCCTCAAGAAGATGGAGGAGGTGGAGATCGTCGGAATCAAGGCCACCGCCAAGACCGTGGTCACGGACATCGAAATGTTCCGCAAGCTCCTCGACACCGCCGAGGCGGGCGACAACGTCGGCCTGCTTCTCCGCGGCACCAAGAAGGAGGACGTGGAGCGCGGTCAGGTCATCGCCAAGCCCGGCACGATCACCCCGCACACCAAGTTCAAGGCCACCGTCTACGTTCTGAGCAAGGACGAGGGCGGCCGCCACACCCCGTTCTTCAACGGCTACCGGCCGCAGTTTTATTTCCGGACGACCGACGTGACCGGCGTCGTCACGCTCAAACCGGGCGTGGAGATGGTCATGCCGGGCGACAACGTCGACATCGAGGTCGAGCTGATCACACCGATCGCAATGGAGAAGCAGATTCGCTTCGCCATCCGCGAGGGCGGCAAAACGGTCGGCGCCGGCCGGGTCACGGAAATCCTGAAGTAACCTTCAGGAACAACGAGACCGGTGGGAGGGGGTTCCGCCCAAACGCGGGGCTCCGCCAGCCGGACGGATGGAGGGCAGTAGCTCAATTGGTAGAGTAGCGGTCTCCAAAACCGTCGGTTGGGGGTTCGAGTCCCTCCTGCCCTGCATCTGAACCAGGAGAAAAGGCACGACGATGGAAGCATGGAAAATCGGAGGAAGTTGGCTGTGGACGGCGGTGGTCGGGGGCTTGTCCCTTGCCGCCGTTTTCCTGCTTTTCCGCTATCGCGCGGCGATCTCCCGTTTTCTCGGCGAGGTCCGCGGCGAGTTGGCGAAGTGTTCCTGGCCGTGGGATCCCACCGAGACCGGCGTGAAGAAGTACCGCGAGCTGATCGACAGCACCGCGGTCGTGGCCACGACCACCCTGGTGCTGGCTGCCTACACCTCCGGCTTCGACTTCCTCATCACCCGCGTGGTCGGGTGGCTGGTGAAATTCTAAGGATCCAACGATGAGCGAAACAGCCACCACCCTCGAACCCGCCTGGTTCGCCGTGCACGTCCTCTCCGGCCAGGAGACGAACGTGAAGCGGCACATGATGAGCCGGATCAAGACCGAGGAGATGGGGGATTACGTCCACGAGGTGGTCATCCCGACGGAGCGCGTTTCCGAGATCAAGCGGGGGAAGAAGGTGGAGACCGAGCGCAAACTTTATCCCGGCTACATCTTCATGAAGATGGCCCTCTATGACACCGAGAAGAAGCTCAACGAACGTCCCTGGTATTTTGTGAAGGAGACCCCGGGGGTGCTCGGCTTCGCCGACGGCGACCGGCCCGCCCCGATGCGGCCCAGCGAAGTAGAGGGCATGCTGGCCCAGATCCGCGAGAAGGAAGAGAAAGTCACCCCGAAGGTTATTTTTGCGGTCGGCGACCGGGTCAAGGTCGGCGACGGGCCCTTCCAAAACCAGGAAGGCGTCATCGAAGAAGTGGACACCGAACGTGGTCGCGTCCGCGTGGCGGTATCCATTTTTGGCCGGTCCACCCCGGTTGAGCTCGAATACTGGCAGGTGGAGAAGACCTAAGGAGTTTTATGGCCAAGGAAGTCACCGGAATCATCCGTCTGCAGATCCCCGCCGGGGCTGCGAATCCCGCCCCGCCGGTGGGGCCGGCGCTCGGACAGCAGGGCGTCAACATCATGGCGTTCTGCAAGGAGTTCAACGCCCGCACCGCCAAAGAGGGGGGCAATATCCTTCCGGTCGTCATCACGGTCTACAAGGACAAGAGCTTCACCTTCATCACCAAGTCGCCGCCCGCCTCCATTCTCCTCAAAAAGGCGGCGAACCTGGCTTCCGGTTCCAAGGAGCCGAACCGGGTGAAGGTCGGCAAGGTTTCCAAAAAGCAGGTGATGGATATCGTCAAAGTTAAGCGGAACGACCTGAACGCGGCCTCGGACGAGGCGGCCTTCCGTATCATCGCCGGCACAGCTCGCCAGATGGGCCTGGAAATCACGGAATAAGGAGCACGCCATGGCCAAACTTCCCAGCCGCCGGTACCGCGAGGGTGCCAAACTGATCGAGACCAAAAAACGGTACTCGGTCGGCGAGGCCGTCTCGCTCCTCAAGAAAATGCCCGCCGGAAAAAGCAAGGGGAGCCCCAGCGTGGATCTCGCCTTCAACCTTGGGGTTGACCCGAAGCAGACCGACCAGGTTGTGCGCGGCACGGTGAGTCTGCCGCACGGGTCCGGCAAAAACGTCCGCGTAATCGTCTTTGCTCAGGGACAGGCTGCCGAGGCCGCCAAGTCCGCCGGGGCCAGCGCGGTCGGCTTCGCCGATCTCATCAAGAAGGTTTCCGAGGGCTGGGCTGATTTCGACGTGGCGGTGGCCACGCCCGACGCGATGACCGAGGTGCGTAAGCTTGGCAAGGTGCTGGGACCCCGGGGGCTGATGCCGAACCCGAAGACCGGCACGGTGACCGACGACACCGCCAAGGCGGTGAAGGAGTGCCAGGCCGGCCGCGTGGAGTTCAAGGTCGATAAGGGCGCCAACCTGCACGTGAGCTGCGGGAAGCTGAATTTCGAGGAGAAGAAGCTGGGAGAGAACGTCCAGGCGGTGATCGAGTCGGTCACCCGGGCCAGGCCGTCCGGCGCCAAGGGCAAGTTTATCAAGAACTGCGTACTCTCGGCCACGTTCTCACCGGGCATCCCGCTTGCGGTCACGGAAGTGGCCGCATCGGACGAATAAGGAGACATCATGAAAGAAGAAAAGAATGTGATGATCGGCACGCTGAAGGATTGGGTGAAATCGTCGCCCTATCTGATCGTGCTCGATTACACCGGAATGAAGGTTTCGGAATTCAGCGAGCTCCGCGGCCGTCTCCGCAAGGTGGGCGCGGCGGTGAAGGTGGTGAAGAACACCCTTTTCCGGCGCGCGCTCAACGAGGCCTCGCTCCCGGCGATGGACAAGGATCTCGCCGGCCAGACCGCAGTGGTTTCCGGCGGGGCCGACGCCCCGGCGGCTGCCAAGGTGATCAAGACCTTCAAGGCCGAATTCACGCGCCCCAACGTTCGGGTGGGCGTAATGGACGGGAAACTTCTCGGCACCTCCGAGTTGACCATGCTGGCCGACCTGCCCTCCGCGGAAGTCCTGCGCGCCCGCCTGCTTGGTGCGATCCAGGCCCCGGCGGCGACATTGGCGCGCCTGATCAAGGAGCCCAGCGCCCGTGTGGCGCGGGTGATCGGCTCCAAACCCGAAACGGCGGCCGCCTGATTTTCATGAACAGCAGCAAAGGCAAAATCCAAGAATTAGCCCGGGAGCCTTTCCGGGATAATTCGGCCACGGGTGTGGCCGGCTAATTCAGGGACCAACAGACATTGCCCCAAGACCGTCCCAAGGAAGACGGCGGAGGGGAAGGAGACAACCATGGCGGTAAATCTGGATGAAGTGGTGACGACGCTGAGCGGCCTGACCGTTCTCGAGGCGTCCGAACTCGTGAAGAAACTCGAAGACAAGTGGGGCGTGAGCGCAGCGGCCCCCGTGGCAGTGGCGGCGGCCCCAGCGGCTGGCGGTGCAGCCGGCGGTGCGGCGGCCGAGGAGAAGACCACGTTTGAGGTCGTTCTCAAGGACGCGGGCGCCAACAAGATCGGCGTGATCAAGGAAGTCCGGGCGGTGGTGCCCGGCCTCGGTCTGGCCGACGCCAAAGCGCTGGTCGAGGGAGCTCCCAAGACCGTCAAGGAAGGCGCCACCAAGGAAGAAGCGGCCGAGATCAAGAAGAAGCTCGAGGCCGCCGGTGCCAAGGTGGAGGTCAAATAATTTAACCCCGACTCCGGGAAACCGGGGGCAGGAGAAAGAAGCAGCATGTCGAAAGCGGCAAAAGTAGAGCGGGTCAATTTCGGGCGGTTGCCCGAGACGGTGGAGATGCCGAACCTCATCGAGGTTCAGCTGGACTCCTACCGGTCCTTCCTCCAGGAGGACGTCGCCCCGAAGAACCGGAAAAATTACGGCCTGCAGGCCGTCTTCCGGGAGGTCTTTCCGATCGAATCGTACGACGAGAAGATCAAACTCGACTTCAGCCACTACGAGCTCGGCCAGGCCAAGCAGGGTCCGATCGAGTGCCTGCGGGAGGGCGTGACGTTTGCCGCGCCCCTCTACGTGACGTTTGCCCTCCACAACGAGGGCTCCACGATCGAGGAGCGCGTCTACATGGGCGAACTCCCGCTGATGACCCGGCAGGGCACGTTCATCGTGAACGGCGCCGAGCGGGCCATCGTCAGTCAGTTGCACCGGTCTCCAGGCATCTGCTTTGAGTCCAGCGTCCACGCGAACGGAAAGATTCTGCACAGCTACCGGATCATCCCGGACCGCGGTTCCTGGCTCGAGGTGTCCTATGACACCTCCGACCTGCTCTATGTCCATCTCGACCGTCGCAAGCGCCGGAGGAAGTTCCTTCTCACCACGCTGCTGCGAGCCTTGGATTACAGCACGGACGAGGAGATCATCTCCCTGTTCTACCGGATCGAGAACCTCAAGCTTTCCGAAGGGCTTGAGGAAAACGAACTCAGCCAGAAAGTGCTGATCAAGGAGGTGCGGGATACGGCCAACGCGGACCTGGTGGTCGCGCGGGCTTTCGAACCCCTGACCAAGGGCGTGGTCCGTCAGTTGCTGGACCTTGGGCTGAAGACGGTCGAGGTCGTGGACATCCGCGTCGACGACACCATCCTCAAGTGTCTCAAAAAGGACCCGGCCAAGGACACGGAAAGCGCGCTGAAGGAAATCTACCGCAAGCTGCGTCCCGGCGATCCGCCTACCGTCACCAACGCCAAGGCCTTGCTCAAGCGCCTGTTTTTCGACCCGAAGCGCTACGACATCGGCCGCGTCGGTCGTCACAAGCTGAACCAAAAGCTCGGTTTGGGCACCGACCTCGAGACCCGCATCCTCACCAAAGAGGATGTGGTCGCGGCGACCAGCTACCTGATCAACCTGCGGTTGGGCGAGGGGACCACCGACGACATCGACCATCTCGGCAGCCGCCGGGTGCGGACCGTCGGGGAACTTCTTTCCAATCAGTGCCGGACCGGCCTCAGCCGGACGGAGCGCCTGGTGAAGGAGCGCATGACCTTGTTCGACGTGAACACCGAGGGCATGACGCCCCAGAAGCTGATCAATCCGAAGGCCCTTTCCGCGGTAATCCGCGACTTTTTTGGCCGGAGTCAGCTTTCCCAGCTGATGGATCAGACCAACCCGCTGAGCGAACTCACCCACAAGCGCCGTCTTTCGGCCCTTGGACCTGGAGGTCTCAGTCGGGATCGCGCCGGATTCGAGGTCCGCGACGTGCACCCGTCCCACTACGGTCGGATCTGCCCGATTGAGACGCCGGAAGGCCCGAACATCGGGCTCATCTCCAGTCTCTCCACCCATGCCCGGATCAATGAGTTCGGCTTCATCGAGACCCCGTATCGCAAGATCGAAAACGGCCGTGTGCGCGACGAGCTCGACTATCTGACCGCCGACCAAGAGGAGAACTTCATCGTGGCTCAGGCGAACACCGCCGTGGACGGCCACGGAAAGTTCACTTCGCCCAAGGTTTCTGTCCGCTACCGCGGGGAGTTCCTGGAGGTCGAACCGGACAAGGTGCACTACATGGACGTTTCCCCCAAGCAGCTCGTCTCCGTGGCGGCCTCGCTCATCCCATTTTTGGAGCATGACGACGCCAACCGCGCGCTGATGGGTTCCAACATGCAACGCCAGGGCGTACCGCTGCTTATTTCCGAGTCGCCGGTCGTCGGCACCGGCATGGAAGCCAAGGTCGCCCGTGATTCCTACGCCATGATGATCAGCGAGGGCCCCGGCAAAGTGGCCTCCGTCACCGCCAACATGATCATCGTCACGGAGGACGGCGAGGCACCGGAAAACCGGAAGCGGCTCAAGACCGATCCGGACAAAGGGATCTACGTCTACCACCTCCGCAAGTTCATGCGCTCCAACAACGGCACCTGCATCAACCAGAAGCCGATCGTCAAGGTCGGCCAGCGGGTGACGAAGGGTATGGTCATCGCCGACGGTCCCTGCACCGACGGCGGCGAGCTCGCCCTCGGCCGGAACGTGGTCGTGGCCTTCATGCCCTGGCACGGATACAACTTCGAGGACGCCATCCTGCTCAACCAGCGCCTGGTCAAGGAAGACGTCTACACCAGTATTCACATTGAGGAGTTTGAGATCTCCGCCCGCGACACAAAGCTCGGGCCGGAGGAAATTACCCGCGATATCCCGAACGTCGGCGACGAGGCTCTCAAGAACCTCGGACCGGACGGCGTGGTCCGCGTTGGGGCGGAGGTGAAGGCGGGGGACATCCTTGTCGGCAAGATCACCCCCAAGAGCGAGACGGAGCTGGCCCCGGAAGAGCGTCTCCTGCGTGCGATCTTCGGCGAAAAGGCCGCGGACGTGAAGGACAGCTCCCTGGTGGTGCCTTCGGGCTCCGCGGGCATCGTCATGGACGTGAAGGTCACCGGCGGTGGCCTCAAGAAGGACGTCATCAAACTTGCGCCGGGCGAGGCGAAAAAGCACGCCAAGGGGGTCGAGGACAAGTACATCAAGAAGCACGCGGAGTTGAAGGAGGAGCTGACCCAGGCCCTCTCCAACATTCTCCTCAACGAGAAGATCCCGCTGGACGTGGTCAACGCGGAGACCGGGGAGATCATCATCCCGGCCAACCGCAAGATCACCAAGACCCTCCTGCGCAAGATCGCCGACGTCTACAACCACATCGAGATCGACCCCAGCCCGATCCGCATCAAGATCCGCGAGATCATCTCGAGCTTCGAACAGAAGTTCAACCAACTGGCCAACGAGAAGGACGTGGAGCTGGAGCGCGTCGAGGCCGGTGAGGACATCGATCCCGGCATCATCAAGCAGGTGAAGGTCTACGTCGCCGCCAAGCGGAAAATCTCCGTGGGCGACAAGATGGCCGGCCGCCACGGGAACAAGGGCGTCGTCGCCAAGATCGTTCCCGAGGAGGACATGCCCTACCTGCCGGACGGTACCCCGGTCGACATCATCCTGAACCCGCTCGGCGTGCCTTCGCGCATGAACGTCGGGCAGGTGCTGGAGACCCATTTGGGGATCGCCGCCCGGGCCCTTGGCTTCAACGTGGCCACCCCGGTGTTTGACGGAATCAGCGAAACCAAGATCCGCGAGTTCCTCAAGAAGGCGAAGCTGGATGAGGACGGCAAGTCCCTCCTCCTGGACGGCCGCACCGGGGAACCGTTCGATCAGCGCGTCGTTGTCGGGTTGATCTACATGATGAAGTTGCACCACCTGGTCGCGGACAAAATCCACGCCCGCGCGGTCGGTCCGTACTCCCTCGTCACCCAGCAACCGCTGGGCGGCAAGGCGCAGTACGGCGGTCAGCGCTACGGGGAGATGGAGGTGTGGGCGATGGAGGCCTATGGCGCCGCCTACACCCTCCAGGAACTCCTCACCGTGAAGTCCGACGACGTGGCCGGGCGTACCCGCATCTATGAAAGCATCGTGAAGGGGGACAACTCCCTGGAGGCCGGCACGCCGGAATCCTTCAACGTGCTCATCAAGGAAATGCAGAGCCTCTGTCTCGACGTGAAGGTTGGCGAACGCAGCCGCGTCGTGGACGAGGACCTGCAGAAACCCAGCCCGCTGGAAGTTGTGGCCGCTTAACCCCTAGACCCAAAAGAACCCTCATCCCATGAACAAACAGACCCAATCCGCCCGCGAAATCCTCGGCATGGAGCGCTCCGTCGGCTTCGACGAAGTGAGCATCACCGTCGCTTCCCCGGAGGCGATCCTTTCCTGGAGCCGCGGCGAGACCAAGAATCCCGAGACCATCAACTACCGGACCTTCAAGCCGGAGAAGGGCGGGCTGTTCTGCGAGCGGATCTTCGGGCCGACCAAGGATTACGAGTGCTCCTGCGGGAAGTACAAGCGGATCAAGTTCAAGGGCGTTATCTGCGACCGTTGCGGCGTCGAGGTCACCCTTGCGCGCGTCCGTCGCGAGCGCATGGGCCACATCGAGCTGGCCGTGCCGGTCAGTCATATCTGGTTCTACAAGTGCATGCCCAGCCGGCTTGGTCTGATGATGGACATGACCGCCCGTGAGCTGGAGCGGGTGATTTATTACGAGGATTACCTCGTCATCGACGAGGGGAAGACCCCGCTTAAGCCCAAGCAGCTCCTGACCGAAACGGAGTACCGGGAGGCTCAGGAGCAGTACGGGGACTCTTTCGTCGCCAAAATGGGCGCCGAGGCGATTCGGGACGTCTTCAAAAAGCTCGATCTCGATGCGCTCGCCGTGGAACTGGAGCAGCAGCTCGAGCAGACCCGCAGCAAACAGACCCGCAAGAAGGTCGCCAAGCGCCTCAAGCTGGTGCAGGGCTTTATCCAGGCCGGGGCCCGCCCGGAGTGGATGATCCTCGAGGTTTTGCCGGTCATCCCGCCCGATCTCCGTCCTCTTGTGCCCTTGGAGGGTGGCCGTTTTGCGACCTCCGACCTGAATGATCTGTACCGCCGGGTGATCAACCGGAACAACCGTCTCCGCAACCTTCTCCAGCTAAAGACCCCCGAGGTCATCATCCGCAACGAGAAGCGGATGCTCCAGGAAGCCGTCGACGCCCTTATGGACAATGGTCGCCATGGTCGCGCCGTCACCGGGGCGGGGAACCGTCCGCTGAAGTCCCTCTCCGACATGCTCAAGGGGAAGACCGGCCGCTTCCGGATGAACCTCCTCGGCAAGCGCGTCGATTACTCCGGCCGCTCCGTCATCGTCATCGGGCCCGAGCTCAAGCTGAACGAGTGCGGTCTGCCCAAGAAGATGGCGCTCGTGCTCTTCGAGCCTTTCATCATCCGCCGGCTTAAGGAGCTCGGCCAGGTTCACACGGTCCGCAGCGCCAAGAAGATGATCGAGAAAAAGGAGTCCATCGTGTGGGACACTCTCGATGAGGTGACCCGCGAGCACCCCGTTCTCCTCAACCGCGCTCCCACGCTCCACCGGCTCTCCGTTCAGGCCTTTGAGCCGAAGCTCATCGAGGGCGATGCCATCCGCATCCACCCGCTGGTCTGCACGGCTTATAACGCCGATTTCGACGGTGACCAGATGGCGGTGCACGTGCCGCTCAGTGTGGAGGCCCAGCTCGAGGCCCGGCTGCTCATGCTGGCTCCGAACAACATCTTCGGCCCCAGCAACGGGCGTCCGATCACCACGCCCAGCCAGGACATCACCCTCGGCTGTTACTACCTCACACAGAATCCGGTTCGTTCCACCGAGAAGTCGACCGACAAGAAGAAGCGTCTAAGCGTCTTTGAAAACGCGGACGAGGTGGATTTCGCGGTGAGCGAGGGAAGCCTCAAGACCCACGACTTCATCCTCTTTAAGAACCCTGATTTCGGGCGCGAGACCGTCTTCGGCGATGCCGCCAAGAAGTTTATCGAAACGACTCCGGGCCGGGTTCGCTTCAACGGCATCTGGCCGGGAGAGGTGGGTTTCTTCAACAAGGCCGCCGGCAAGAAGCAACTGGGGGAGATCATCCTCCGCTGCTACGAGAAGTGCGGCCACCAACAGACCGTGGTGTGCCTCGATAAGCTGAAGGATCTCGGTTTCTCATCCGCCACCCGCGCGGGTGTCTCCATCGGGATCGACGACATGATCATCCCGGAGGACAAGCCGCAGGTGATTGACCGGGCCCGCCAGGCGGTAACCCAGGTCGAGAAACAATACCGGATGGGCGCCATCACCGACGGCGAGCGTTACAACAAGATTGTCGACATCTGGACCCAGGCCACCGAGGAAATCTCCGCCGCGATGTACCGCACCCTCGAGCACAATGAGGGCCGCAAGGACTACAACCCCGTCTACCTCATGGTGGATTCCGGGGCGCGAGGCAACCGGAACCAGGTGCGTCAGTTGGCCGGCATGCGTGGCCTGATGGCCAAGCCTTCCGGCGAAATTATCGAGCGTCCGATCACCGCCAGTTTCCGCGAGGGTCTCTCCGTGCTGGAGTACTTCATCTCCACCCACGGCGCCCGCAAGGGATTGGCCGACACGGCGCTCAAGACCGCCGATTCCGGCTACATGACCCGCAAACTTTGCGACGTGGCCATGGACATCATTATTCGCGAGCCCGATTGCGGCACGGAACGGGGTATCTGGGTCAAGGCGATCCTGGAAGGGGACGATGAGATCGTCCGCCTCCGCGACCGGATCTACGGCCGCACCTCCGTGGACGACATCGTCGATCCTGTCAGCAAGAAGAAGGTCGTCGCCGCTGGTGAGATCATCAGCGAAAAGGCCGCCGCCGCCATCGAGGCTCTCGGCATGGAACGGGTGAAGATCCGTTCCGCCCTGACCTGTGAGACCAAGCGTGGCGTTTGCGCTTCCTGCTACGGCCAGAACCTGGCGACCAACCAGCCGGCCAAGCTCGGCGAGGCCGTCGGGATTATCGCGGCCCAATCCATCGGCGAGCCCGGCACGCAGCTGACCATGCGGACGTTCCACATCGGCGGAACGGCTTCCCAGGTCTTCAAGCAGCCGCAGATCAAAGCCAAGCACGACGGCACGGTTCAGTACACGGACCTGCGTACCGTCAAGGCCCTCGAGGGCCACGATATCGTGCTGAACAAGAACGGCTTCATCAGCATCCACGCCGAAGACGGCCGGGAGCTGGAGCGTTATCCCGTGGTGATCGGCTCCATGATTTCGGTCCCCGAAGGCGGCAAGGTCAAGAAGGGCCAGAGCTTCGTACAGTGGGATCCCTATAACATTTCCATCCTGACCGAGAAGGCTGGCCGCGTGGAGTTTAAGGACATCCTCGAAGGGGTGACCATGAAGCGCGAGGTCGACGAGGCCACCAAGCTGGTCGGTACGGTCATCATCGAGCACAAGGAAGACCTGCATCCGCAGATCGCCATTGTCGATGAGGCGGGAGCGGTCGTAGCGGCTTACAGCATCCCGGCCGGGGCCCACATTGAGGTGAAGGATGGGGAAAAAGTTCGCGCCGGACAACGTCTGGCCAAGACTCCCCGCAAGGTCACCAAGACCAAGGACATCACCGGCGGTCTGCCGCGGGTGGCCGAGCTTTTCGAGGCCCGGCGTCCGAAGGATGCGGCCGAAATTGCCAAGATCGACGGGATCATCGACCTGCAGGGCAACGTTCGCGGGAAGAAGAAGCTCGTCATCAAGGATGCGGAGACCGGCGCGGAGGAGGAACACCTCATCCCGCTGTCCAAGCACTTGATCGTCTACAAGGGCGACACCGTCAAGAAGGGGCAGCAGCTCACGGAGGGCCCGGTGGTGCCGCACGAGATCCTCGAGGTTTGCGGACCGCAGGAGCTTCAGGAGTACCTCGTTAACGAGGTGCAGGAGGTCTACCGGTTGCAGGGCGTGGAGATCAACGACAAGCACATTGAGATCATCGTCCGCCAGATGTTGCGCAAGGTGAAGATCACCGAGCCCGGTGACACCCGCTTCCTGTGGGGCGAACAGATCGACCGGATGGCTTTTGAGGAGGAGAACAAGGAGATCGAGGCGAAGGGCGGCAAGCCGGCCGAGGCGACCCCGGTGTTACTGGGGATCACCAAAGCTTCGCTCGAGACCGACAGCTTCATCTCCGCAGCCTCCTTCCAAGACACCACCCGGGTGCTGACCGATGCGGCCACTCTCGGTAAAGTCGACAAGCTTCTCGGGTTCAAGGAGAACGTGATCATGGGGCATCTCATCCCCGCCGGCACCGGCTTTAGCGCCTACCGGAAGATCAAACTTCTGCATCTCGGTGAGCCTGTTGGAGATCCGTTGGTCGTAACCGCGCCGGAAGAGGAGAGATCCCGCAAGGTGGCTCTCGATATTCCCGCGGCATTGGCCAGCTGATGTAAAAAATTCACGGAAAACCCTTGTCATCAAGGGTCTTTTCCGGCAGGATTTTAAGTTCCGCTGTCATCCAGCCGGGGCCCAAAGGGATTAGCCGGTTAAGGTCAGTCGGCATGTGAAGGTCCGAGGGGACTTTCCTCCATGCGTGCGCCACGCGCTTCATGGAACCCGCCAAGGGGTGCTTTCTGTCTTAGGACGTCTGCGGGGGAGAAAACTGATGCCGACGATCAACCAGTTGGTGCGATTTGGCCGGACCGCCCTCAAACGCGGTACGAAGGCTCCGGCCTTGCACGGCTGTCCCCAGCGCCGCGGCGTCTGTCTCCAGGTGATGACCCGCACGCCGAAGAAGCCGAATTCCGCTCTTCGGAAAGTGGCCAAAGTCCGCCTGACCAACGGGGAAGAGGTCATCGCCTACATCCCGGGTGAAAATCACAACCTGCAGGAACACTCCATCGTTCTCGTCCGCGGCGGCCGCGTGAAGGATTTGCCCGGCGTCCGTTACCACATCGTGCGTGGCACGCTCGACGCCCTTGGTGCCTCCGGTCCCAGCAACACCAACAAGCTCGCGCGTCTCGTTTCCCGTTCCAAATACGGCGTCAAACGTCCCAAGGGTGGCGGCGCGGCCAAAGCGGCGGCTGAAGCCAAGCCGGCCAAGGCCTAAGGAGAAGAAGTCATGGCCCGTCGTCGTCGTCACGAAGCTCGCCCGATTCATGCGGATCCCGTCTACGAAAGTCCGCTGGTCGGCCGGATGATCGGTTACGTCCTTCGCCGGGGGAAGCTCTCGACGGCCAGCCGGCTGGTCTACAACGCCATCAAGCGCGCCAACGAGGGCGGCTCGGGCGGAGATCCGCTTGCGGTCGTTAACAAGGCGGTCGACAACGTGAAGCCCCGCCTCGAAGTGAAGTCCCGCCGGGTCGGTGGCGCCACCTATCAGGTTCCCGTCGAAACCAGCCCGGAGCGCCAGCTCTCCCTCGCGCTTCGCTGGATCGTGGATTTGGCCAACAACCGCAAAGGGGTGGCCTTTGAACGCGCCCTCGCCCAGGAAATCCGCGACGCTGCGGCCGGGCAGGGGAACGCCGTCAAGAAACGGGACGAAACCCATCGCATGGCGCAGGCCAACCGGGCCTTTGCCCACCTGCGCTGGTAAAGGACGACCATGCCTCCCGCCGCCTCCGGTTCCGCCCGTCCCTACACGCTGGAGCGCACGCGCAACATCGGTATCTGCGCTCACATTGATGCGGGGAAGACCACGCTGACCGAGCGGATTCTTTTTTACACCGGCAGCATCCACAAGATCGGTGAGGTGCACGAGGGCACGACCGTGACGGACTGGATGGAACAGGAGCGGGAGCGTGGCATCACCATCACCTCAGCCGCCACCACCTGTTTCTGGCCCGTGCGTGAGGAGCCTGGGTTGGTGAAGTCTTTCGAAAAAACGAAGAATCGCATCAACATCATCGACACCCCCGGACACGTCGACTTCACCGCCGAGGTGGAGCGGTCTCTCCGGGTGCTCGACGGCGCCATTGCGGTGTTTTGCGGGGTGGCCGGGGTGCAGCCGCAGAGCGAAACGGTTTGGCGGCAGGCCAACAAGTACGGGGTTCCGCGGATCGCTTTCGTCAATAAAATGGACCGAACCGGAGCGGATTTTGAAAAAGCGGTCCACGAGATGCGCACCAAACTCGGTGCCAACGCCGTCCCGATCCTGCTGCCCCTCGGCAAAGAGGACAAACTCCTCGGCCAGATCGATCTGATCAACCAAAAGGCTTTCCTTTATACCGACAGCAAAAACCTCGGCTCGACCTACGAGATCGCCGAGATCCCGGCCGAATACAAGGAAGAGGCTAAAAAGGCTCTCGACCGTCTGGTCGAGGCTGTGGCGGATGTGGACGAGGAAGTTGGCAACCTGTTCCTTGAGGAAAAGCGCCCGACCGCCAAGCAGCTCAAAGAGGCGATTCGCCGGGTTGTCATCGCCAACAAACTGGTGCCGGTGGTGGGTGGATCCGCTTTCAAGAATAAGGGAGTGCAAGCGCTGGTTGACGCGGTGGTGGAGTATCTCCCGAGCCCGATCGACATTCCTCCAGCGGTCGGTCACAGCACGGAGAATCCCGAGGAGCGGATCCCGGTGAAGGTCGACGACGGTGAAAAGTTCTGCTCGCTGGCCTTCAAGCTCTGGACAGACCCCTATGTTGGCAAACTGATCTTCTTCCGCGTTTATTCCGGCAAATTGAGCAAAGGCGAGTTCATCTACAACTCCCGCACCCGGAAACGGGAGCGCGTCAGCCGTCTCGTCCAGATCCAAGCCGATAAGAGGGAGGACATCGACACCGTGTTCGCGGGGGACATTGCCGCCACGGTGGGGCTGAAGGATATCGCCACCGGCGACACCCTTTGCAACGAGGAGTTCGAAATCACGCTCGAGCCGCCCAGCTTCCCTGAACCCGTCATTTCCATGGCGGTGGAGCCCAAGACCAAGGGCGACCGGGAAAAGATGGGCGAGGCCCTGCAACGTCTCTCGGAAGAGGATCCCACCTTCATGGTGAAGACCAACGAGGAGACGGGTCAGACGATCATCAGCGGGATGGGCGAGCTCCACCTCGAGATCATTTGCGACCGTCTCAAGCGCGAGTTCAGCGTGGAAACCAACGCGGGAGCCCCGCAGATCGCCTACCGCGAGACGATCACCAAGGCCTCTCCGGGCGAGGGAAAACTCATCAAACAGTCCGGCGGTCGCGGACAGTACGGCCACGTCATTCTGCAGGTTGCGCCCCAAGAGCGCGGCAAGGGCATTGAGATCGAGAACAAGGTCACCGGAGGCAACATCCCGAAGGAGTACATCCCGGCGGTGAAGAAGGGCGTGGAAGAGGCGCTGCTCAACGGCGTGATCCATGGAAGCCCGGTCATCGACATGAAGATCCAAATCATGGACGGCTCCTACCACGAGGTGGATTCAAACGAGCTGGCGTTCAAGATGGCGGCGATTTTTGCGGTAAAGGATGCGATGCAGAAAGCCGGCCCCATCCTTCTGGAGCCGATCATGTCGGTGGAATGTTCGACACCCGATGAATTCCAGGGCGACATCCTCGGCGACATCAACCGCCGCCGGGGTAAGATCATGAACGTTGATTCCAAGAACCTGACTTCGATCGTAAAGGCTGAGGTTCCGCTTGCCGAAATGTTCGGCTACGTGAACACGATCCGCTCGTTGTCCCGCGGCCGCGCCGCGTATTCCATGGAACCTTCCCACTTCGAGCAGGTACCGGCCAGCGTCCTGGCCACGGTGACTCAGCAAAAGAAAGGATAAGCCATGCCCGCGACCCGCATCCGCATCCGCCTCAAGTCCTTTGACTACCGCCTGCTCGATAAGGCAGCGGGCGAGATCGCCGAGACCGCGAACCGGACCGGTTCCCGCGTGGCCGGCCCGATCCCGTTGCCGACCAAGATTGAGCGCTACACCGTCAATCGCTCCCCGCACTGCGACAAGAAGAGCATGGAGCAGTTTGAAATTCGGACCCATAAACGGCTTCTCGATATTCTCGAACCCTCCGGAAAGACCGTCGACGAGCTCAAGAAGCTCAACCTGCCGGCCGGGGTCGATATCACCATCAAGATTTAAGGAGAAACCATGATCGAGCGCTTTGGCATGATCGGAAAGAAGGTGGGCATGACCCGGGTCTATGACGACCAGGGTCAAGCCACCGCCGTGACCGTCATCTCCGCCGAACCGAACACCGTTTATGAGGTGCGGACCCCGGAGAAGAACGGGGTGAAAGCCGTCGTCCTCGGTACCGGGGAGCGGAAAGCCTCGCGCACCAACAAGGCCCAACGGGTGGCGTTTGAAAAGCAGGGGAGGAAGAACCCGCTCGCGCTCCGGCAGTTTCGGGCCGCTCCGGCGGATCTCGCACCGGGTGCGGAAGTCACCCTGACACGGTTCAAGGCCGGCCAGCTGGTCGATGTGCTGGGCGTTTCCAAGGGCAAGGGATTTCACGGCGTCATGCGGAAGCACAATTACGCCGGACAGGCCGATGCCCACGGCTCGACCACGCACCGACGAAACGGCGCCATCGGTTGCCGCTCCACCCCGGGCCGCGTTTACAAGAATGCCGGCATGCCGGGCACGTTCGGTGCGGACAACTGCACGGTCCAGAATTTGAAGGTCATCCAGGTCCGGGAGAACGACAAGCTCCTGCTCGTTCGCGGGGCTGTGCCCGGACCGAACGGCAGCCTGGTGATCGTACGCGATGCGATCAAGGCCGAGGTGAAGGCCTGAGGAATCCGTGATGAGCAAAGCCAAAGCCATCAACCTTGCCGCCGCCGAGAAAGCCCTCGGGGTCGAGCTTTACAAGAACCGCAAGGCCAGTCAGGCGCTGCACGAGGCGGTCACCGCCTACCGGGCGGCCCGCCGTTCCGGCACCCACTCCACTTTAACCAAGGCCACCGTCGACCTTTCCGGCAAAAAGCCATGGAGACAGAAGGGCACCGGTCGTGCCCGCGCCGGGTACAAGTCCTCGCCCGTCTGGGTGGGCGGCGGCGTGGTGTTTGGACCGCATCCGCGCAGCTACCGAAAGAATCTGCCCAAGACTGTTTTGAAGACCGCGCTCCGCAGGGCCATCAGCGATCTGGCCACCAAGGGAACCATCCTCACCGGTTCCACTCCCAGCCTGAAGGCTCCGAAAACCAAGGAGCTGATCGGCTGGATCAAGGATGCCGGTCTGCCACTGTCCTGCCTCATCGTGACTTCCAAGCAGCCCGAGCAAAATCTGCTCAAGGCCGCCCAGAATCTGCGGGAAGTCGATCTGCGCACCGCCCGCGAGGTAAACGCCGAGGACCTGTTGCGCCGCCGCCAGGTCTGGATCGCGGAGGATGCGTGGGGCGAATTGGGTAAACGTCTGCAGACCAAGGCCAAGGGAGAAGTGAAGTCATGAGGTCGCCCACCGAAGTCATCGTGCGTCCCTGCGTTTCCGAGAAGGGGACCCGCCTGGCCTCTGCCCACAACCAGTACCTTTTTGAGGTGGCGCCGGACGCCACCAAGCTCGAGATCGGTCAGGCGATTACGGCCCTGTTCGGCAAGAAGGTGGTTCGTGTGAACACCTTCCGTCGTAGCGGCAAGATCCGTCGTTCCCGTCGGGGCGAGTTGGGCCGCAAGAACCACACCAAGCGCGCGATCATCACCCTGGCCGCCGGCCAGAAGATTGAAACCGCTTAAGGAGACGACCATGGCCCTCAAAGAATTCCGCCCCCTGACCCCGTCGCTGCGTTACACGATGCTGCGTGACTTTTCGGAACTGACCCCGGATTCGAAACCGGAAAAGAAGCTTCTCGAAATCAAGCGACGCACGGGAGGCCGCAATGCTTATGGACGGATGACCTCCCGTCATCGCGGCGGCGGTCACAAAAAGAAGTTCCGGATCATTGAATGGAATCGGCGCAAGCGGACCGGCGCGGGCACGGTGCTGGGCATTCAGTATGACCCGAACCGCTCCGCCCGTATCGCCCTTGTGGAATACGGTCCGAAGGATCGCGCCTACATCCTCGCACCCGAAGGATTGAAGGCGGGGGCCAAATTGGTGGCGGGTCCTTCCGTGCCCGCCGAGATCGGCAACGCCCTGCCTCTTCGCGCCATTCCGCAGGGTTTACCCCTGCATAACATCGAGATGGTGCCCGGCCGTGGTGCTCAGATCGTCCGGTCTGCCGGCACCGCCGCCATCTGCACGGCGATCGACGGGGACTATGCGCTCCTAAAGCTTCCTTCCGGCGAAATCCGCCGCCTGCACGCGGACTGCTACGCCACCGTCGGCCAAGTGGGCAACGTGGCCCATGAAAAGGTGAGCTTGGGCAAGGCGGGCCGCGCCCGCTGGCTGGGTCGCCGTCCGCACGTACGCGGCATGGTCATGAACCCGATCGACCACCCGATGGGCGGCGGTCAGGGCAAAAGCAAGGGCGGCGGGGGCCGTCAGCATCCGGTTTCTCCTTGGGGCCAGTTGGCCAAGGGTCTCAAGACCCGTCACCGGCACAAACCCTCCACCCGGTTCATCGTCCAAGACCGGAGAAAGAAAAAGGCGTCATGAGTCGCAGTCTGAAAAAAGGCCCCTTCATCGACGATCATCTGATGGTGAAGATCCAGAAGATGGGCGCGGCCAAAAAGCCGATCAAAACCTGGTCCCGGCGCTCCATGATCGCCCCCGAGTTCGTCGGCCACACCTTCCTCGTCCACAACGGCAAGGCTTTCAACCCGGTGTTTGTGACCGAGAACATGGTCGGCCACCGGCTTGGTGAATTTTCCCCCACGCGGGTCTTCAAGAAGCACGGCGGTCACACGGAGAAGGTGACGAAATGAACCCTCTTTTCTTGCTCATCCTCCTTGCCGGGGCCGCCCCGGTCCTGGCTGCCGGCAAGTCCCAGGTGGACGAGTTGGCCATGGTCCAAGCCGAGGCCAAGGCCTACCGTGAGGCCTGGTTGGAGCTCAAGCGCCGGGATGAACTGCTGGGGCTCAGCGCCCTCAGCCCCGAGGCCCGCGACAGCCATGACAAGGTTGCCCGTTTGGCCGGGGAACTGATCCGGTCCGAGAAGGCGCGGCAGGATGTTTTCGCGAAGGCGAAATCGGCAGTCGAAACCGCGGTGCAGTGGGCGGCCGAGACCGAAGCCGCCAAGCGGGCCTCCGCCCGTTCCGAGTTTGAGTCCGCCAAGCGGGCGCTGGAGGCGACCATGCAGAAGGCCAGCGCCCCTCGTCCGATGGCGACCGGCCTGACCGATGCCCAGATCGTGGCGGTGGACCGGGAGCAGCAGGCGTTGGTCCTCAACCTCGGTAGCTTGCAGGGGGCCAAGGAAGGCATGCCGTTCCGGATTCTCCGCAAGGATCAGGTGATCGGCAGTTGCCGTTTGATCGAGGTGAGGGAGATGACTTCCGCCGGCCTGCCTGAGCAGTTGGCCAAGGGGATTCAACCCGAAGTGGGGGACCGCGTCGCGGTGTTGGCCGAGAAATGAGCACTGAGACCCGCACCGCCCGCGCCGAAATGAAGTACGCCCGTATGTCGGCGTTCAAAATTCGCGACATCGCTCGTTGCCTGCGCGGCCTACCGGCTCCCGAAGCCGATGCCCGGCTGCGGTTCGCCCCGCAGAAGTCGGCCCGTCTCTTGGTGCAGACCCTGCGCTCGGCGGTGGCCAATGCGGAAAGCCAGCTTTCCATCCCGGCGGAGAAGCTCGTGGTTCATGAGGTGATGGTGGGGGAAGGTCCGACTTTCCACCGCTTCCAGCCCAAGGCCCGGGGCAGCGCCGGACCGATCCGGAAACGGACGAGCCACATCCGGATCACACTCAAGGAGGCTTCCGCCGAGTCGGCCCAGCCGAAGGAGAAAAAGGAAAAGAAACCCGCCAAGGCGAAGGCCCCGGCAAAGGAATAGAGTTTTATGGGACAAAAGACCAACCCCGTCGGATTCCGGCTTCCCGTCCAGCGCAACTGGCGCTCGATCTGGTACGCGGACAAAAAGAATTTTCCTGTGTTCCTGCACGAGGACTATCAGATCCGCAACTTCATCAAGAAGCGTCTGGAAAGCGCGGCCATCTCCAAGGTCGTGATCGAGCGCGCTTCCAACCGGGTCCGCGTGACCCTGCACACCGCCCGTCCCGGTCTCGTCATTGGTCGCAAGGCGAGCGAGCTCGACAAGCTCCGGGAGGAGACCCAGGCATTGACCCCGGAGAGGGAAGTGCTGATCGACGTGAAGGAGATCAAGAATCCCGAACTCGACGCGCAACTGGTGGCGGAAAATATCGCCCTGCAGCTGGAGCGCCGCGTGTCCTTCCGCCGGGCGGTGAAAAAAGCCATGCAGACCGCCCTCGATTTCGGTGCCGCCGGGGTGAAGATCCGCGTGGGTGGGCGTCTGGGCGGGGGCGAAATCGCCCGGTCCGAGCAGTACCACGAGGGGAAGGTTCCGTTGCACACCCTCCGCGCCAACATTGACTACGGTTTTGCCGAGGCCCACACCGTTGCGGGTAAAATCGGGGTGAAGGTCTGGATCTGCCAAGGGGAAGGGAACTAAGCCATGCCGCTGCTGCCCAAACGCGTCAAATACCGGAAGACCCAGCGGGGAAGCCGCAAGGGCTTCGCCTCCCGGAACATCCATCTGGCCTTCGGTTCCTACGGGCTTCAGTCCTTGGAGCGCTGCTGGTTGACCAACATTCAGATTGAGGCCGCCCGTGTGGCGCTGACCCGCAACATGAACCGCCGGGGCAAACTCTGGATCCGGGTGTTCCCGGACAAATCGGTTACCTCCCGCCCGCCGGAAACCCGGATGGGTAAGGGGAAGGGGCAACCGGAATTTTGGGTGGCCGTGATCAAGCCGGGCACTATCATTTTCGAGCTCGACGGTCTGGCAGAAGTGGATGCCAGGGAGTGCTTCCGCTTGGCGGCCAGCAAGTTGCCGATGCGGAACCGTTTCGTCAGCCGCGAAAGGAGATTGGTATTTTGAAGATCGAAGAGATCCGTGGCCTTAAGGAGGCCGAGATGGGCCGCAAGGCGGAGGAACTCCGCCGGGAGCGGTTCCAGCTGCGCGTCCAACAGCAGACGGGCCAACTCGAGAAGCCGAACCGGCTTCGGGAGATCCGTCGCACGCTGGCTCGCATCGAGACCGCCAAGACCGAGGTGAAACGGGCGGCCGCGGTGAAAGGGAAGAAATGAGCGAAGCCGCGAAAAAAGCCGTGGTGAAGGAACGAATCGGGGAAGTCGTCTCCGCCAAAATGGATAAAACCATCGTGGTCAGCGTCGAGCGCCGGTTTCCGCACCCGCAGTTCAAGAAAATTGTCCGCTTCCGGAAGAAGTTCTATGCCCATGACGGCGAGAAGAAAGCGAAGCAAGGCGACACGGTCCGCATCGCCGAGTGCCGTCCTCTCAGCAAGTTAAAGCGGTGGAAACTGGTCGAGGTGATCGCCCAGGCGGAAGCCCCAGTGGGAGCGAACGTATGATCCAGATCCGCTCCTGGCTCGACATCGCCGACAACACCGGCGCCCGCAAGGCGACGATGATCGGGGTGATTGGCCGCAAAACCCTTTACGCGCGCGTCGGCGACGTCATCACGGCCAACGTGAAAGAGGCCGCCCCGGACGGTACCGTCAAAAAGAGCGAGGTGGTTCGCGCGGTGGTCGTGCGCACCAAATTTCCGGTTCGTCGTCCCGATGGCTCCTATCTCCGCTTCGACAGCAATGCGGCGGTCATCATTGATAAGGATGCCAACCCCCGCGGCACCCGAATCTTCGGCCCGGTGGCCCGGGAACTCCGGGAAAAGAATTTCATGAAGATTGTCTCCCTCGCGCCGGAGGTCATCTGAGATTTCTGCCATGATCAAGTTCCATGTGCATAAAGGGGATGAGGTGGAAGTGATCACCGGTTCTCACCGTGGCCGCAAGGGCAAGATCCTGGAGGTGAAGTGTGATTCTCACCGTGTCCTGATCGAGGGAGTCAACATGATCAAGCGTCACGTCCGTCCGACCCAGGACAATCCCAAGGGCGGGGTCGTTGAGCGGGAAGGCACCATCCATGTCTCCAACGTCCGTCTGGTAAATCGTCCCGCCGCCGGGAAACGGGATGAAAAAAAGGCCAAGGAGAAGCCCGCCAAGGGCAAGAAATAAGCCATGGAGTGCGATCTTAAAAACCTTTACCTGAAGGAAGTTGTGCCCGCGATGATGAAGGGGCGCAAATACCAGAACACCCATCAGGTACCGAAGCTCGAAAAGATCGTGGTGAACTGCTCCACGGGCTCCGCCCAGGACGTGAAAGCGGCCCTCGAGGATGCGGTGAACGATCTGACCCTGATCGCCGGACAAAAGCCGCTCAAAACCCGCTCCAAGAAGAGCATCTCGAATTTCAAGCTCCGCCTCCACCAGGAGATTGGGTGCAAGGTGACCCTACGTGGCAAGCGGATGTACGAATTCTTCCTCCGGTTCACCCGAATGGCACTTCCCCGGATTCGTGATTTCCGCGGAGTTCCCAACGGCGGCTTTGACGGTCGCGGCGCCTACACGCTGGGAGTCAAAGATCATACGATTTTCCCCGAGATCGAACTCGACAAGGTGAAGCGGAACCTGGGTTTCGACGTCACCTTTGTCACCACCGGCAAGGACCGGGAAGAGACCCGCGAGATGCTGCTGCGCATGGGTATGCCGTTCATCGAACGCTCCCACGCGCCGGACGCCGCCAAGGCGACCCCCAAGGAGAAAGCAAATGGCCAAGAAGTGCTGGCGGCTTAAGCAAAAAGCAAAAGCGAAGTTTTCGAGCCGGAAATACAACCGGTGCTCGATCACCGGGCGGCGGCGTGCCTACATCGGCCGTTTTGGGATCAGCCGCATCCAGTTCCGGGAGATGGCCCTTCGCGGGGAGATCCCCGGCGTCACCAAGGCCAGTTGGTAAGGAGAATTTATGGTTACCGATCCTCTTGCTGATTTCCTGACGATCCTCCGCAACGGCTCGGTGGCCGGCCTGAAGACCGTCAAGGCGCGCCATTCGCGCATGCGGGGCGATATCCTCAACATCCTCAAAAAGGAGGGCTTTATCGAGGATTTCGAGCTCAAAAAGGATGGAAGCCATTCCGATTTCCACATCTCCCTCAAGGCCGCCCGCCATCGCAATGGCCGGGCGATCACCTGCATCAAGCGCCTTTCCAAGCCAGGCCTCCGTCGGTACGTCGGATCCCGCGAGATTCCGAAGTACCTCGGCGGCCTGGGCGTGCCGATCCTTTCCACCCCGCGGGGGGTGATGAGCGGCGAAGATGCCAAAAAGCAAAACGTGGGCGGGGAACTTCTCCTCGTGGTCTGGTAATGTCGCGCATCGGCAAATCTCCCGTGACCGTCCCGGCCAACGTCAAGGTGGCCTTGGAAGGCACGCGCCTGAAGGCCGAGGGCCCCAAGGGCAAACTGGGCTTGGATCTGCCTCCACGCATCACTGCCACGGTGGACAAAAACCAGATCCTGCTTTCCCGCGATGCGGAGGACCGGGAAGCCCGGTCCCTGCATGGTTTGGCTCGCAGCCTGGTTCGCAACGTGATTGAGGGCGTGGCCAACGGCTACACCAAAAAACTCGAAATCCACGGGGTCGGCTTCAAGGCCAACCTGCAGGGGAAGAAGCTGGTCCTGAATCTCGGCAAGTCCCACCCGATCGACTATCCCGTTCCTGCGGAGATCAAAGTCACCGTGACGGAAAACACCCAGCTCACCATCGAGGGAGTGGACAAGCAACTGGTCGGCGCCGTGGCGGCTGATATCCGCCGCTACTATCCGCCTGAGCCTTACAAGGGCAAGGGGGTGCGCTTCTCCGGGGAAATCATCCGCCGCAAGGAGGGCAAGACAGCGCAAAGCAAGTCGGCCTAAACCACCATGCCCAACCCATCCAAACATCGCCGGGAACGCCGCCATCGGATCCACGCCCGCATTCGTCTGCGCGTGCGCGGGCAAACCGGCAAGCCCCGTCTTTGCGTGGCCTTTACCGGCAAACACATTTACGCGCAGGTCATCGACGACGTGGCCGGAAAAACCCTGGCTGCCGTGGCCAGCACACAAGAGGCCCTCAAAGGTTCGAAGCCCAACAAGGCCGGAGCGGCCAAGCTCGGCAAGGCCCTGGCCGAAAAAGCCTCGGCCAAGGGGGTTTCCGCAGTGGTGTTTGACCGGGGCGGTTTTCTTTTTCAGGGCAAGGTGAAGGCCTTCGCCGACGCGGCCCGGCAGGCCGGATTAAAATTCTAGGAAGGATGGAAGCATGAGCACAGTGCCCGTGGCGGAAGAAAAAGAGATCGTGAAGGACGTGGAGGCCGCGCCCGAAAAGGCGTTTTCCAAGACGTCCGAATTCATCCCGACAGCCGAGCCGACCACCTCGCGCCGTGACCGGACGCGCACCCCTTCCGACATGTTCGAGAAGGTCGTCTTTGTGAACCGATGCGCCAAGGTGGTGAAGGGCGGACGCCGGTTTAGCTTCAGCGCGCTGCTCGTGGTCGGCGACAACAAGGGGAAGGTGGGGGTCGGTTTCGGCAAGGCCCGTGAGGTGGCCGAGGCCATCCGCAAGGCGACGGAGAATGCGAAGAAAAACCTGCATCATTACCACATCGGTCCGAGCACCATTCCGCACGAGGTGACCGGGGCGTTCGGTGGTGGCAAGGTGCTGTTGCGTCCTGCCTCACTGGGGACGGGACTGATCGCCGGAGGCGGCGTGCGCGCCGTCCTCGAGGCCGCCGGGGTGAAGGATATTTTGGCCAAGTCGATGGGTTCGAGTAACCCGGCCAACGTGGTGAAGGCCACGGTCGACGCGCTCTCGCGGCTGCGGACCCGCTCCCAGATCCTGGAAACACGCGGCAAGAAGCGGCCCGAAAAAGGGAAAGACGCCTGATGAGCACCACGACTCCCCGTCCCGGCGCCCGGCATCGGCGCAAGCGTGTGGGCTGCGGCGAAAGCTCCGGCCACGGCAAAACTTCCGGCAAGGGGCACAAGGGACAAAAGGCCCGTTCTGGCGGCAGCATCCGTCTCGGCTTCGAGGGCGGCCAGATGCCCCTGATCCGGCGCATCCCGAAGCGTGGTTTCAATAACAAGGATTTTGCCACCCGTTACGCCCCCGTGAATCTCGACAAGCTGGAGGCGTTTCCGGACGGTTCCAAGGTGGACGAGGCTGGACTGCGTTCCCGCGGACTGGTCAAAGGGCATTGGGATGGCGTGAAGCTGTTGGGCGGCGGGAAGCTGAAGCCGAAGAATCTGACGCTGGAAGTCCACGCCGTCAGCGGTTCGGCGAAGGCCGCGCTCGAGGCGGCGGGGGGCAAGCTCACCCTCCTTAAGTCCTAAACGGGTCGGAACTGGACGGGCCATGCTCCACGCCCTCATCAACTGTTTCAAGATTCCGGAACTGCGCCAGCGGATCATTTTCACGCTTGCCCTGGTGGTGGTCGTCCGGATCGGCGCCTCCATCCCGTGTCCCGGCATCAATCCGTTGGTTCTGGGTGAGTTTTTCAAGCAGGTGATCGACTCCCAGGACCAGGGAAGCGTCATCGGTCTATTTAATCTTTTCAGCGGCGGCGCTCTGGAAAACTGCGCCATCTTTTCCCTGACGATCATGCCGTACATCAGCGCCAGCATCGTCATGCAGTTGGCCACCGGGGTGATTCCGTCTCTCGGCAAGATGGTCCGGGAAGAGGGTGGACGGCAGAAGATCACCCAGTACACCCGCATCGGCACCCTGATCCTCTGCATCGTGCAGGGCTACCTGCTGGCCGTCAGCTTTGAGAACCCAGCCAACATCCCGATTTTTTCCGGAATCGACCAGGTCATCCAGAGGATGGGTCCCTTGGTTCCGGAACCGGGCATCGCTTTCCGCGTCATGACGGTGATCACCCTGACGGCCGGCACCATGTTCCTGATGTGGATCGGTGAACAGGTCACCGACAAGGGGATCGGGAACGGGATTTCCCTGATCATCACGGTGGGAATTGTGGCCCGTTTGCCAGCCGCGCTCGTGGCCGGTTGGCAGGTTTTTGTTCCGCCCGCGGGCAGCGGTCGGGAGCCTATCAGCCCGTTCGTGCTCTTTCTGCTCCTGGCGTTTCTCTTTGCCGTGATCGCCTCGACGATCGCCCTGACCCAGGCGCTGCGCAAGGTCAGCGTCCAGTACGCCAAACAGGTGAGAGGGAACCGGGTGTATGGCGGCCAGACTTCCTTCCTGCCGCTGAAGGTGAACTATGCGGGCGTGATGCCGATCATCTTCGCCAACGCCATTCTGCTCTTTCCGGCCAGCATCCTTGGATTCCTGTTCCCCGGCTCGCCCACCGCCAACAAGATCGCCGCGGCCCTGGCCACAGGCTGGCTCCACTACGCCCTTTACGCCGGGATGATCTTCTTCTTCTCCTATTTCTGGGTTGCGATGGTCTTCAACCCGATTCAGATCGCGGATGACATGAAACGGCACGGCGGATTCATTCCGGGTGTCCGCCCGGGGGAGACCACCGCCCAGTTTCTGGATTTTGCGATGACCCGGCTGACCTTTGCCGGGGCCATCTTCCTGACCGTGCTCGCGGTGCTGCCGATGATCGTGCAAACCTTGTTGGGGATTCCCAGCATCACCGCCCAGTTCTTCGGTGGCACCGGGCTGCTGATCATTGTGGGCGTGATGCTGGATACAATGCGTCAGGCGGAGACTTATCTTCTGCAGCGGCACTACGATGGATTCCTGCGGAAAGGGAAGATCAAGGGGCGGACTTCGGTCGCCATCGGTGGTGGTTCCAATGCCATTTCGGAGCGGCAGATTGCCTGGTTGCTGGTGATCATCGCGGTCATTGCCCTGGCCGGAGTGGTCCTCTCCCTCCGTTAAGGGCCGGTCGGCCCATGCCACCCATCCCGATCAAGGACGCGGCGGGAATCGCCGGCATGCGGTCCAGTTGCCGGATGGCCCGGAAAATCCTCGAGGAACTTTGCACCCATCTGGAACCGGGCAAAAGCACCGGAGAGATCGACAAAAAGGCCGGTGAGCTGATCGCCAAGCACGGGGCACGGAGTGCCTTCTTGGGATACCGAAAATTTCCCGGACAACTCTGCATTTCCGTCAACGAAGAGGTTGTGCATGGGATCGGCGGTTCTCGGCGGCTGGGATACGGCGATGTCGTGAAGCTGGATGTGGGCATCGTTCTCGATGGCTGGGTAGGGGACACGGCGACGACGGTGGGAGTTGGGGCGATCACCCCGGCCCGGCAAAAGTTGTTGGAACGGACCCAGGCGGCTCTTTCGGCGGGCATCGCGGCGGCCCGGGGAGGGGCAAAGCTCGGGGATGTCAGTCATGCGGTGGAGACGACCGTCAAGAAAGCCGGGTACAGCGTAGTGAGGGAATTTGTGGGACACGGGGTTGGGAGGAAACTGCACGAGGATCCGCAAATACCGAATTTTGGTCGTGCCAACTCCGGTCCTACCCTTCGGCCCGGCATGACCTTGGCGATCGAGCCGATGGTCAACGAGGGCAGTCCCGAGGTAAGGATTTTGAAGGACGGTTGGACGGCGGTGACAGCGGACGGCAGGGATTCAGCTCATTTTGAGCACGTGATCCTTATTACCGAGGGAGAACCGGAAATATTAACGGAATCCGTTGAGACGGATGGGGATAGGAAGGTGCTTGCCAACAGTTCGGCGGCTCGATAGTGTTTTAATTTACGTCTTATGAAGGTACGAGCATCCGTTAAACGCCGCACGAGCGACTGCCAAGTCGTCCGCCGGAGGGGTCGTATCTACATCATCAACAAGAAGAACCCCCGTTTGAAACAGAGGCAAGGTTAAGCATATGCCGCGAATTCTTGGCGTGGATGTTCCGGGGGAAAAGAAGGTTGAGTTCAGCCTGCGTTACGTTTACGGAATCGGACCGACGCGGGCCCAGCAGGTGGTGGCCGAGGCGGAGATCCCGCAGGAGCTGCGGGCGAAGGACCTGACCGACCAACAAATCAACCGGATCATCGGTGTCATCCAGCGCAACCGTTTTCTGATCGAAGGTGACCTCCGTCGCGACATCCAGCAGAACCTGAAGCGCTTGCAGTCCATCAACTGCTACCGGGGCATCCGTCACCGGAAGGGTCTTCCGGTCCGCGGCCAGCGCACTTCCACCAACGCCCGCACCCGCAAGGGTCCCCGCAAGACCGTGGGTGTGATCCGTAGTAAGGACGCCAAGTCCGCCAAGACGTAATCCGATGAGCGAAGGCGAAAAGAAACCGCAGGAAAAGAAGCCCGCCCCGGCCAAGGCCGAGGGCGCCAAGCCGGCCGCTCCCAAGGAAAAGAAGCCCAAGACCGCCGGAGCCAAGGGCGGATCCAAGGATGCCGCCCCCAAGGCTGAGCCGATCATTGCCCCGGAAAGCCTCACCCTCGACGGCCTTGATGATGCCGCGAAGGTCAAAATCCCGAAAATCAAAGGGGCCAAACAGATCCAGCACGGCGTGGCCCACGTGCTCGCCACGTTCAACAACACGGTCGTGTCCATCACCGACCAGAAGGGGAACGTGATTGCCTGGTCCAGCGCCGGGAAAATGGGTTTCCGCGGTTCCAAGAAGTCGACCGCTTACGTTGCCCAGGTTGTTGCCCAGGATGCCTGCCGTCAGGCCATGGCACACGGGGTGAAGGAAGTGGAAGTCCGGCTGAAGGGACCGGGGACGGGCCGCGAATCGGCCGTGCGCGCCCTGCAGGCGGTCGGGCTGGAAGTCAGCACAATCCGGGACGTGACCCCGGTGCCGTTCAACGGCTGCCGCATGCGCAAAGCCCGCCGCGTCTAAGGAGAATTTTATGGCTCGCTACACCGGACCCCGTGACAAGATCAACCGCCGCTTCGGCCAGCCGATTTTCGGGGCCTCCAAGGCCCTCGAGCGCCGGAATTTCCCGCCGGGCGTTCATGGGGCCAAGGGTCGCCGCAAGCAGTCCGACTACGCCGTGGCCCTCGGGGAAAAACAGAAAATGAAATTTGGTTACGGTCTTCTCGAGCGCCAGTTCCGCCGCGTGTACCAGAAGGCGGTGCAGAGCCGCGGGGTGACCGGCGAAAAGATGTTGCAACTCCTGGAGACCCGTCTCGACACCCTGGTGGACCGCCTCGGTTTTTCCGCCACCCGCCGGGGAGCCCGCCAGATGGTGACCCATGGTCACATCAACGTGAATGGACGCCGGGTGAGCATCCCGAGCTTCACCTGCCGGCCGGGGGATGTGATCGAGGTGCGCGACAATCCGAAGTCCCGCCAGCTGGGCAGCCGTGGTCTGGAGACAACCCAGATTCGGCCACTGCCGGACTGGGTCACGCTCAACAAAGACGCTTTTAAGGGAACCCTGACCCGGATACCCACCCGTGAGGAACTGACCCCCGTGGCCAACGAACAGTTGGTCGTGGAGTTGTACTCGCGGTCGTAAGATTTCCGCCGCCTGCTACCGGCGGCGGATGCAACGCAACATCAGCTCGGCCGTCGGTCCCTTCCCGGGGTAGCGGGGAAGGGGTAACCCGGCCGGAAAGAGACAGACCATGCCACTGAGACTTGGAAGATTCGAACTGCCGAACCGCCTGCAAAAGGATGAGGACGGTTCCAATGAACTCTACGGAAAATTCACGGCGGAGCCGTTTGAGGCTGGCTACGGCCACACCCTCGGCAACTCCCTTCGCCGGGTGTTGCTCAGCTCGCTCGAAGGGGCGGCCATCACCAGCGTGAAGATCGCCGGGGTGCAGCACGAATTCAGCACCATCGACCACGTGGTCGAGGACGTCACGGAGATCGTGCTCAACCTCAAAAAGTTGAAATTCAAGCTCCCCAACCGCGAACCGCGTCTGCTCACCCTCAAGGTGAACAAGGAAGGCCCGGTGACCGCGGCGGACATCGAGCTGGATGCCGGCATCGAGATTCTGAATCCCAAGGAAGTCATCTGCACCCTCGACAAGAAAGCCAAGTTTGAGGCCGAGCTCGAGGTGCGGGTGGGTCGCGGTTACGCCACCTGGGAGGAAAACAAGCGGGAGGATTCCCCCATCGGCCTGATCCCGGTGGACTCCCTCTTCTCTCCGGTCAAAAAGGTGAAATATGAGGTGAAGAACACCCGCGTCGGCCAGCGAACGGACTATGACAAACTGGTCCTCGAGATCTGGACGGATGGACGGTTGACCCCCGACGAAGCGCTGCTGCACTCGGCCGGGATTCTCCGCCACCACTTGGACATCTTTGCCAACTTCGACAAGGAGCCGATCGAGTTCGAAGAGGTGAAGTATGAGGCGCCGGTGGAAAACACCGCCCTAAAGAAGCTGCTGGCCATGAGCGTGAACGAGATTGAACTCTCCGTCCGCGCGGCCAACTGCCTGAACAACGCGAACATCACCACCGTTGGCCAGCTGGCCCTGAAGAGCGAGGCGGAAATGCTCAAGTACCGCAACTTCGGCAAGAAGTCGCTGAACGAGATCAAAGACAAGCTGACCTCCCTCGGGCTTTCCCTGGGAATGAAGTTCGACAGCAACCTGCTCGCCAGCCTGCCTCCGCCTCCGGTGGAAGCGGCCGGCGCGAACGGCCAGTCATGAGGCACCTCCGCCGCACCGTCAAACTCGGCCGGACGTCCCAGCATCGCGACAGCATGCTGGCGAATCTGGTCGGGTCTTTGATCCGGCACGAGCGGGTGCGTACGACCGTGGCCCGGGCCAAGGCGGCCCGTCCGGTGGCGGAGAAGTTGGTGACCCTGGGCAAGAAGGGGTCCCTGCATCACCGCCGCATGGCGATCGCCGCCCTCCACGAAAACGACCTGGTCCACAAACTCTTCGCCGAAATCGCCCCTCGGTTTAAAAACCGGGCGGGTGGATACACCCGGATTCTCAAGCTGGGACCGCGGATCGGGGATGGCGCACCCACCGCCCTCCTGGAGTGGGTGGAGCGTCCTGCCCCGGAACCCGAAGCTCCCCAGGAGGAGAAGGTTAAGGGCAAAGCCGTAAAAGACGGCAAGGAAACCAAAGATAAGGCCAAGCCGGCGAAAAAGAAGTAGTCTGGGAAAAATTCAAAAGCGCCGGGGGGCTTCGGCTTCCCGGCGCTTTTCTTTTACGAGGACCATCCGGCCACCAACCGGAAAAGAATGTAAGCCAAAAGGGCGGCCAACGTGGCGGCCAAGAGCACTTTTCTACGGGCCAAACGACCCTCCACTCGAAGAACGGGTTCCCGGCGGGCCGGTTTCCAGGACTCTTTCGGGGTCATGGCTGAACGCCGGGTAGGAGTTTGGGCGGATTCCTCGACCAAGCGGCGGGCAGTTTGCCCTAGACGCGAGGACTCCCGGTTTAGCCTGCGCAGTTCCTCGTGAATCGGATCCCGTTTAAAGCCCGGCAATGCCATGGAGGCATTTCATCGAAATCCGGGAACCCGGGCAAGTTTCCGAAACCCGGAAGCGGTATCCTGTGGGAACAATTAGGGAAATTATTTAAGGATCTGAAAGAGAATCAGGCCGAGCAAAAGTGCCACGATCAAAGGCAGGTTAAAGGCCAGACCGCGGGTGAAGTTGTCGGAAAAGGAGTCGTGGGAGCTGCTTCCGGAAGAGGTGACTGCGCCCTCCTCGCCCGTCTCGGTTGGCTCCAGGTCGCGTCCCCGGAGGGCGTCGAGCTTGGCCCGCGATTGCGCGTAAACCGCGGAAGCCTGGTCCACCTTGGCCAGGGCCCGGGAAAGTTCCTCCTCGAGGGAAGAGGGGCTCCATTCCGAGGGGTCGATGGCGTTGATGTCGGCAAGCTGCTCGCTGAAAGTCTGGCGGGTTTCGTGCATCTGCTCCACCTCCTTGCGGCCCTGGGCCTCGGCCCGTTCCAGAATCACGATGGCGCGGAGGAGTCGTTCCCGGATTTCCCTCTGGCCGTGGATCAGCTCGTTGCGCCGGGTGTTGAGCTCCTCAAGCTGGCGCTTGCGCTGTTCGAGCTCCTGCTGTTGGCGTTGAAGCTGGAGCAGTTCCTGCTGACGTTGCTGGAGCTCCTGTCCGATGTTTTCCATTGAGCCTCCCGCGCCCATGGGCAGACCAGGCTGGTCGTCGGAAAGGGGGGAGCGGGATCGGCTCACGGGATGACGATCACCGTGCCGATTTTGAGATTCCGATCATCCAGTCCGGGATTGGCCGCCTTGATTTTGGCGATTTCCTCGTTGAGGTCGAGCGAGGCCGGATAGTACTGCTTGGCCAGCTTCCACAAAGTGTCTCCCCTGGAAATGGCGTGCTGTTTTGCGCCAGCGGGAGGCACAGCGGCTTCCGCTGGGGCGGGGGGAGGAGTGGCGGCCGGAACGGCAGGCATGGCGGCTTCGGCCTTGGGAGCGGCTTTCTCCTTCTTATCGTGGGAGGGTGGAGTGGCGGGGACCACGGCGGCCGCCGTGGCCTTGGGGGGCGCGGCCGCTCCGGCGACCTGGGAGACCTGCGCTTCCTTGGCAGCCAAGGTGCCTTGCAGTTGGGCGATCTGTTGCTTGAGGTCAACGTTCTCCTTGCTGATGCGCGCAATCTCCGCCGCGTTCTGGATCCCGGTATTGGTCAGGCTGAGGGCAAAGTCGATCTTGGCCTTTTCCATGGCCGCGAGCACTTCCTCCCGCTCCGAGGCGTTGGGACGCGCCTCAAGATACTTTTGGTAGAAATAAATCGCGCTAATGGGGTCGCCGAGCTTGTCCCCGTAGAGAAGCCCGATTTGCAGGTAGGCTTTGGCCACGTTGGGATTCACCGCAACCGCTTTTTCGAACTGTTTGATGGCAGCCGGATAGTTCAGATCCGCGACATCCTTGGTGGCTTGGCGGAAAAAGGGATTCCGCTCGTCTTCCGCATCCGAGCCCGGAGGTGTCTGGGAGCAGGAAGAGAGGAAAAAAGCGGCGGCCAACGGCAACAGGAAAAAGGATCGTTTCATCGGGTTAT
>Ga0214917_10000877_pt1 | contig 39177 bp, 28 predicted proteins | sample LL_1208_BB_MetaG_FD_177983 | JGI IMG/M metagenome (GOLD analysis project Ga0214917, IMG submission 177983) | Freshwater microbial communities from Lake Lanier, Atlanta, Georgia, United States - LL_1208_BB | ecosystem: Environmental > Aquatic > Freshwater > Lake | place: USA: Georgia | collected... | reverse complement strand
GGAACCGAACGAATACCGACAAATAGATCGATATCACCATCAAGGTCAAAATCAGCAGGTTTCACCGTAGAAGTACTCTCAAATTGATTTGCAGGAAGAATCTGATCTGATTTTACCAGGTTTCCCCTTCCCGTATTAAAATACAGGCGGTCGGCTAAAGCGGAAGAGCTATTAGACACCTCATTGCTTCCACTGGCTACATAAAGATCATTTTTCCCATCACCGTTGGCATCGAAAATGGCACAATCGGTATCTTCTGATTCCTTGTCATATTCAAAAAGTTGTTTTTGTACAGATATAAATTGTCCATTGGGTTGTTGAAAGAAAAGAGAACCAGGCGTACCTGACGAACCCCCAAGATAGATATCGTCCCTGTTGTCGCCATTTAAATCGCCTTTGCAAAGACAAGGACCTTCAGAAGAAAGCATGTGGAAAATCAGTCTTTCCCTGTCAAAATCCACAAAAGAATTTTCCATGTGATGGAAACTAAGTAAGGGTTTTTTTATTATTTCAGTAAATAATTTTGTAATACTTTCATTGGATGAAATTATATTTTCTTCCTTACGGGCATTTTCCTGATGAAGACGAATTGTCTGATTTACTTTTACATTTCGTAGAATGGTTGTTTTGTCATCGGGCCATTCAACGATTATACTATCAACTATTTTTGAATTTCCTAAGCCAAGATTAGGTCTTGGATCAACGGTAGATTGGAATCCACGAATGGGAATATGTTCCAGATACCTTTTTTCACCACGAGTAAAAGCGGTTATTTTGGTTCCAATGGCATTGGTATTTCCCATAGTACCATTCAATTCAAACTTTAAATAATTATTTTCTGGATTGTTTTGTCTGCTTTGATTTTGAAACAGGGAAAATGGGGTATTGACATTATTTACAACTAAATCGAGGTCACCATCATTATCGAGATCCCCATAAGCGGAACCATTTGAAAAACCAGGATTTCCTAAACCTAAATCCTTTGCCATATCTTGAAATGACAAATCTCCCTGATTTACAAATGCGTGATTAGGGATTGGATTTGAAGGAATTAGTTCAACCAGTTTTTTATATGCCTCTCCTTTATTCGACATGATTTGTTGAACAGTATTTTCCTCCGTTACAAATTTTAAAAAATCCTGATCCGTTAAATCCTGATAAATACCATTGGCAACAAAAATATCTTTACGTCCATCGTTTTGAAAATCGAAAATGAGTGCTCCCCAGCTCCAGTCTGTTGCGGCAACGTCTGATAATCGTCCAATTTCACTAAACGTATTATCTTGATTATTTAATTGAAGCATATTACGGGTGAACTGATGCCAATAACCATTTTGAAAATTAAGCTGATACCGATCCCAGTTATCAAATGTGGTAACTGTTTTTAGTCTGGCATCTTCCCGAGGTAACATATCTGTAACAAAAATATCCGGATACGCATCATTATTGATATCAGCCATATCAGCACCCATAGAAGCTGCGCTAACAGATTGCATACAATTTTCTAATTCTTCCGTAAATGTTCCGTCTCCATTATTATGATACAAATAATCTCGTTCAAAGAAGTCATTGGAAACATAGATATCCAACCATCCGTCTTTATCCATATCTCCTACAGTAACTCCCAGTCCAAAGCCTATAACACTTCCATAAATACCTGCTTCTTCACTTATGTCAGTAAAGTGATTCTGGTCATTTCGAAAAAGTTTATCACCTCCAACGGGATCTCTGTTTGGTCGTTCATTTTTTCGTAAATTAAAACTACCGATAGCCTGATAGGAGTTATTCAACAGGTACATGTCTAAATCGCCATCTTTATCATAATCGAAAAAAGCAGCATGCGTTGAAAAGCCTTTATCAGCTAATCCATATTTTTCTCCCTCCTCTTTGAACTCGGGAATACCTTTTGCATTATTACCCTGATTAATAAACAACTCATTTTGTTTATTATCTCCTTTTATATCTCCAGAATTACAAACATAAATATCCAGCAAACCATCCCCATTGACATCGGCCAGGCTAACCCCGGTGGACCAGGCTTTGGTTCCAGCTACATTTGCGGCAGCAGTTATGTCTTCAAATTTGAAATTTCCTTTATTAAGGAATAATTTATTTGGAAGCATATTAGCGGTCATGTAAATATCAATTAATCCATCGTTATTTACATCACCTAGTCCAACACCCCCACCGTTATAATAATTTCGATAAGTATAAATATTGAATTTGGCATCAAAACTTAATTTATTTTCAAAGCGGATACCACTTTCTTGAGGTGTTATCTCTTTAAAAAGGGGATTTTGCTTGTTATTTTCAGGCATACAGCCAAGAACACCCAGAAAGAGTGGAAAAAAGAGAATAGAAGGGAGGAAATAATTTTTCATAATAAAATGATTCGTTGAAAAAGATTATTTTTTTTCATCTTCCAAAGCTTCCATTGCTTTCTTTTCAACTTCTTTCACTTTTCTCATGTCGGTAAATACTGCTTGTACATATTGATCATCTCTGATAAATAAATTAATTCTCCTGTATTTGTCCATTTTAGCATAAATTTTACCTTGTACGGGATGATTAATTAACTGGAAATCGTCTCCGTACCATTTTTTAAATACAACCAGTAAATCCTCCAATAATTTTTCAGACCAATACTGCTTATTCCAGGGTGCCCATTTATCATAAGTAAAAGTTACAGGCATTTCATATATTTTGTCTTCATGAAAGGAAGGGTAAAAACGCATGAAAACGGGCTCTTTCAATTCATTTTTTAATAGATATTGCACGCTGGTATTACCAGTACCATGTATAAATAGCTTTTTCTTGTTCATGTCCCAGCAATAATCATAAAATTCCTTTCGGGTCATGCCAAAGAAAACATCTAAGAAAAGATAGTCTGGGTTTTTTATGCCGTCTTTTTCTTTGGAAGGCGCTTTGGAACAATTTGTTGAGAGGATTGAAATAAAAAGAAAGTAAAAAAATAAGTGCTTTTTCATGAGTTAATAGCTTAAAAATACTGGAAAATCATTGTTTTTACCGACGATTATGTTCGGCTTATTATTTATTCGAATGGAGGTTAAAGACCTTATTTCTCCTTTAATAAAAATGCCTGATTCATTTTGTTTCAACACAGAAAATGATCCATTTCCATGGCCTTTTAATAACAATCCATAACTCCCTTGATAAATTCCTGTTTCAGGTTTTGCCTTCGATTGATTCCCTCCAAGTAGAATATCCAAATGACCATCTTTGTTGAAATCAGCGGTTACCAAGGAATAAACAGGGCTAAATTGAGCTTCGGTTGGAAGTGATTTCTGTTGAAAATTTTTGCCTTTCATGTTAAGGAACAATATGGAAGACAAGTTAAATGCATTTAACTGAAGAGAGGAGGATATTTGTTCTTTTGTGAAAATATCTGAAATACCTTGATTTTTATACTTTGAAAATCGCAGGTATTTCTTTTTTAAATAGGGAAGTTGCATAACCAGATCGGTTCTTAAGTGCAAGGGCAGCTCTTTTCCATCATAATATCTGGTTAAGATTTGTTCAACTGTTCCGTTGTTATCAAAATCGTTAACATATAAACGAATGGGTTCTTTAAGGGAAGCTTTAAATCTGGAATTCAAACCGTGATTTCCCAGTACAATATCAGGAAATCCGTCCTTATTGAAATCACCAACAGTGATTGAATGGTACCATCCATTGGTATTTTGTAACCCAGCCTGTGCTGACTGATCTATAAATTTTCCGTTCTGTTGAACAAATAATCGTACAGGCATCCACTCACCTACGATGATTAAGTCCAATTTGTCATCCTTATTATAATCAAACCAGGCTGCATCGGTAACCATGCCCATGGACTTTAAATCAGGAATATAGGTGGAGCTTACATCCTTGAAATTTCCCTTGCCATCATTTTGAAGCAGATAACTATTTACAGGTTGTCCATAATAATTGGGTGAAACCCTTCCACCCACAAAAAGGTCTAAATCTCCATCTGAATCAAAATCAGCTGCTTTTACAGCAGAGGTACTTTCCAAATTAGCGGGACTGGGTAAAATTTGTGGACTCTTAAGCAAAGATTTTCCTTTTTTATTAACATATAATCGATCCATCAAAGTTAAAGAGCTATTGTTTACCTCATTGCTTCCACTGGAGACGTAAAGTTCTGGAAAACCGTCGTTATCTGCATCAAAAAAAACACATCCAGTATCCTCGGAATCTTTATCTTCATCGAAGAGGGAGTTTTCGAGGGATTTAAACTGTCCTGTATTATTTTGAATCCACAACCTTCCTGCTTGCCCGCGTGCCCCACCAATGTAAAAATCATCCAGGCCGTCTTTATTAACATCTCCGGCGCAGGTACATGGACCTTCATTAGAAATCATATTAAATCGCAGTCTTTCATTATCAAAATCAACGTAATTACTTTCTGTGTGTTTAAAAACAACTCCTTTTGGTATTGGTTCTTGAAAGAATAATGGATTTTTTTTGAGGGTTGCCTTGCGAAAGCTTGGTTTATCATAAACCTTAGCCTCACTCTGAAAAACAGACATAAACTTATTGGTTACGACCTGATAAAGTTTAGTCTGTCTGTCATCTGGCCATTCAATGATTAAAGAATCAATTATGGAATCTAGACCCAGTCCGAAATTAAGGCGATAATCTACAGAGGACATAAAACCTCTCATAGGTGCCAACTCCTGATAGTATATTTTATTTTTTGAATAAAGCTGAACCTTAGATCCAAGGCCAAAAGTATTTAAACCCTCGCCAACTAAGTTTATGGTAAGAAAGTGATGGTCTTTGAGAAGGTTTGTGCTTTTATTTTCATAAATAAAAGAAGGCATATTAACATTATTGATGACAAGGTCTAAATCGCCATCGTTATCTAAGTCTCCATAAGCAGAGCCATTTGAATGAGAAGGCAAATCCAGGCCCCAGTCCTGCGCTTTATTTCTAAACTGCAGTTCCCCTTCATTTTTAAATGAAAAATTGGATATTTTATTAGAGGGAATGGAGTCAATAAGTTGCTTTATGACTTGTTTTTTTTGTAGAATAATTTGTCTTACCAATTCGGGATTACCTATAAAATTGACATAATCTTGATCCAGGAGATCTTTGTAAATACCATTAGCTACGAAAATATCTTTAAGGCCGTCGAGATCCATGTCAAAAATAAGGGCACCCCAGCTCCAGTCTGTAGCGTGAACGCCTGAAAATCTGGAAATTTCGGAAAAAGAAATTTCACGGTTTGCATCAGGACCATTATTTAGCTGGAGACTATTTCTGCTAAATTGATGATAATATCCTTGTTGAAAATTTGTTTGATATTTATCCCATTTTTCAAATTGAGCAGTTGTTTTTAAGCGGTCGTCAGATTCTGGAAGCATTTCGGTTACAAAAATTTCAGGAAGAGCATCATTATTAATGTCTGCCAGGTCGGCACCCATAGAACCCATGCTTATTTCTTGCAGGTAAGAAGTCAATTTTTCAGAAAAAGAGCCATTTTTATTATTTATATATAAATAATCTTTTTCAAAGAAGTCGTTGGAAACATAAATATCCTGCCATCCGTCTTTATTGATATCGCCTATAGTCACCCCTAATCCAAAGCCAATCGCACTGGAATAGATACCAGCCTGAAGGGTTACATCTGTGAAGAAAGTACCCTCATTTCTATATAATTTATTACCACCGTCAGGATCAGGAATGTTTCTTTGATCTTTCCTTAAATCATATCCCCCAATAGATCTCAAGCTATTGTTAAGTAAATAAAGATCCAAATCACCATCTTTATCATAATCAAAGAAGGCTGCATGAGTGGAAAGTCCCTGATCATCGAGTCGATAATCTTTTGCCATTTCTGTGAAGGTAGGAATTACACCTACTCCATTTCCATCATTGATGAAAAGTTCATTATGTCTGTTTTCTCCACCTGGAGGTCCGGATTTACAAATATAAATATCCAGCCATCCATCGGAGTTAATATCTACAATACTCACGCCAGTTGTCCAAACTCCTTTACTTCCAATGCCCGACTGGCTGGATATATCTTTAAATTTAAAATTTCCCTTATTCAGGTAAAGTTTATTTGCCACTAAATTACCAGAAAAAAAAATATCTAAAAGGCCATCTTTGTCAAAGTCACCTAAACCAACTCCACCGCCATTATAAAAATTCCGAAAGGTGTAAGGATTAAGCTTTTCGGTATAACTAAGTTCATTTATAAAATCAATTCCTGTGTCTTTTGCCATGTGCAAAAGGAATAATTTATTTGATTTGGTATTTTCGCTTGAGGAGCAAGCATAAAAAATGAATAAAAGAAGGAAAAAAACGGGAATAAATATTGTCAATTTCCCAGGGTATGTATTCATAAGTAATTGAATGAAAAAAAGAAACTCCCGGAGGAATTCTTCGAGAGTTTCTTTTAAAAAAAATCAACAGATGATTAATTATATCCAGGATTCTGCTTCAATTTAGCATTTGAGTTTAACTGAGGCTTTGGAATTGGGAATATAATCTGGTGTGTTTTTGCTGTAGTTGCTGGTTTTTCCCACCAAGCTCCACTCCATTTGTTAAAACGAATCTGGTCTTGACGACGAGTCATTTCAGCAAACATTTCACGACCTCTTTCTTCAAAGATTTGATCTAAAGTCAGAGTGGAAAAAGCGTCAACTCCAGCACGCTTGCGAATTTGATTCACAAGAACTAAAGCTTTAGCTGTGTTGCCTCTTCTGAATTCTGCTTCAGCAAGCGTTAAAATGATATCACCTAAACGGAAGATAACAAAGTCATTACTCATGTTAGGCGTACCACCTATTTCATATTCGTATTTTCCAATACGTGCACCTCCTTGTCTCCAGGCATTTGGGAATATCTGGTTCATTTGAGGAGTAAAGTTTAGAGGGGTTCCATCAGGGTCACCTGCGTCAACACCTGGATCTTGTGCACGAGTACCGTCAGGATTAAACTGAGGACCTACCACGAAGTTTGATAAACGTTTGTCTATGGTACCTTGTGAAGGAGCTGTAGCTAAACCTTTCCAAACATTACCCTGAGGTCCAGGATTCTTAACTGGGTCGATATAGGAATTATAAAATTCTTCTACGACTGAATACCCATTCCAAGGCTGGTCAGTTAGTTTATATACCCCTTGGCTTGCATAGTGTAGCGTCATCATAGGCCAGTTAAAACCACCTGCGAAAACTTTATCATAAGCGTAAACCATGATGTTTTCTGAAGACCCACCATTACGAATAGAGAAGTTATCAGAGTAGGTAGATTGTAAGCTGAAAGGTCCTTTATCAACTATCTCCTGTGCGTCAGCTGCCGCTTCAGCCCATTTAGCTTGATTAATATATACCTGAGAATTTAGGTATAATTTAGAACGAATAGCTAAGGCAGCCCATTTAGTCATACGTCCATAAGTCTTCGAGTCCTTAGCAGTTGGAAGAACAGGTATAACCGCATTTAATTCAGAAAGAATAAAGTTATAAACTTCAGCGCGGGTGGCATTAGCTGGTGCTTCTTTGGCTGTGAAGTCAACCACTAATGGAACGTTTCCGAAAGCATCCATTGCCCAGTAATACCAAAGAGCGCGTACAGCACGTAATTCTGCTATGAACACTTTTGACTCAGGAGTTCCTAATTTTTCAAATGAGAAAATCAGACGGTTGGCTGTGTTTATGCCTCCGTAAAGGAAACCCCATGCATTATTGAAAAAGTCATTGTCAGAAGTAAAATTATGCTGGTGAAGGTTAATAAGAATACCACCGTCATACCAGTCACCCCCTTTTGTAGTAATAACTAATTCATCAGAAGAAATCTCATTCATAGACCAGAGATTTCCATGGTTTCCTAAGCCGCCAAAAGAAGCATAAGCTTGTCCCAAAGCAGCAATAAACTCTTCGTCGGTTTTGAAGAAATTATCCGCAGTAATATCGCTGTACAATTCCTCTTCCAGGTTTGTACATGATTGGATAGACATTGTTAGCACAAATCCAACCAATAATATGCGTTTAAAGAATAAATTTTGCATTGTTTGATTTTTTTGATTTTTAGAAACCTAAATTGGCACCTAAGGTGAAAATACGAGTAGTGAAGTAGGTTGATCTCCTCTCAATACCAGGTGATAAAGGGTCGCCATTTTCAGAATCAGTAAATCTTACTTCTGGATCAATACCTGTGTAACCAGTAATTAAGAAAGGATTTTGTGCAGAAAGGTAGAAGCGTAAACTTCTGATTCCTGATCCTGCTTTGACGTTCATTTTGTAACCAATCGTCGCATTATCTAATTTAATGAAATCACCTTTTTCAACGTGAGTGCTATTAACTTGCGCTTTAGTAATTTTTCGGTCTAAATACTTGGTATTAACAATATTATAATTGTTAACGGTAGTTGTTTCGAGGTTTTCATAGAAACCGCGGTAGCTATTCCATAATTCGTGACCAAAAGCTCCTCTGAAGAATAAATTAACATCCCAATTTCCAAAAGTAAAGGTATTGTTGATACCTGCTGTTAAAGTAGGCAATCCTTGACCAACGACAGTTCTGTCATCATCGCAATCACAGAATTTACCATCTCCGTTCAAATCTTTGAATTGAGGAGTTCCATTTGGATTTACGCCAATCTGAATTGGTCCCCAGAATTGTCCTAATTCTTCTCCCTCTTTGACACGAATTAAATTGGTGTTATTTTGACCAGGTGAACCCATACCAGCGCGGAATAAAACGCCACCGTTACCAAAACTTAAATCACCAGATGTTAAACTTTCCACTTTTGTTTTGAAAGTAGCTAAGTTGATACCAGCAGTCCAGCTGAATTTTTCTTTGCTTACCACATTGTAGTTCAAAGCAGCTTCTAATCCTTTGTTAGACAATTCGCCAATATTTACTAATGTCTGCCCATAGAGATTTGGTGGAACTGGAACATCAACTAATAAAATCAAGTCTTTTGTTGATCTTGAATAGTAATCGATTGTACCTGTCAAACGATTGTTAAACATGGCAAAATCAAGACCAAAGTCAATTTCGTCTTTAGTTTCCCAAGCCAAATCTGGATTTGCATTGGAAACGGGTCCGTAAGTAGGAACATAAGCTCCATCGATAAAGAAGTTACCTTGACGACCAAATCTTTGTAAGGAAGCATAAGAGCTATTAGGCTGATTACCAGTGATACCCCAGCTACCACGAAGTTTCAAGCTATTTACACCAGGTAATTCAAATAAGTTTGATAGGGTTACACCAGCACTAACGGCAGGGAAAAGACCCCACTTATTATTTGCACCAAAACGAGATGAACCTTCATAACGAGCACTGGCAGATAAATAATAAGTTCCATCAATATTCAGATTTGCACGTCCGAAAAAGGCAACTAAACGGTTAGAGTTTTTGTAACTGTAAACACTTCCTAAACCATTTGCAAAGTCTAATGCAGCACCCATGTTGTTATAGGTAAAGGCATCAGTAAGGAAATTTCCTCCCTGCATGTAGTTACCTTCAAAGACGAAATCTTGATAAGAATAACCACCAAGTAAGGTAATATTGGATGTTCCAATATTCTTGTTGTAATTAACAGTTGCTTCTAAAAGTTCGTTATAACGTTCATTTGTTGATTTTGTAGCTAAACCTTTTCTACCAAATCCACCTCCAAATTTTGAATTTTTTGGAGAATAGTCAGCCCTGAAATCAGATTCCCACTGGCTAGAATAGAAAACCCCAACACGTAAATCATTTGTTAAACTGTAATCGCCACGAATACTTGTTAATAACCTTGTGTCTTTTCCGTCATGAATATTTTGTTCTGCAATCGCTAAAGGATTGAAGAAGTCAAAAATATCACGCTGTGCATAACCACCAAATCTTCCACCTGCCGTAGCAGAAGTGGTTGTATTGTCATAAACAGGCATGGTAGGATTTGCAATTACTGCATATCTGAATGAATTGGCGTCACCATAAGTTGCTTCTCTTGTTGTAGAAGAAATATTTACAGTAAAAGTTGCTTTATCATTAAAAGCTAATTGAGTTAAGTTTATTCTGCCATTTAACTGATTAAAGCCTGAATTAATACCTATACCATTTGCATCACGTAAATTCAAAGAAGTACGGAAAGTCGTATTGTTTACTCCACCACCTAAAGAAAGGTTGTGAACCTGGGAATAACTGGTGTTTGTTACTAAATCTAACCAATCTGTTGTTGCGCCCAAATTTGGAGCACCTGGAACTTTACGGAACTCGTCAGCCGTCATAACAGGTATTTTCCTTGCCAGGCTTTCCATACCAACTGAACCATTGTAATCGGCAGTTACTCTGCCAGATTTTCCAGTTTTAGTTGTGATAAGAATTACACCACTCGATCCACGTGTACCGTAGATAGCTGCAGCTGATCCATCTTTTAACACGTCAATAGAAGCTATGTCGTTAGGGTCAACAGTGTTCAAAGAACCCCCAATTACCCCGTCAATAACTACCAGAGGTTCTGCGTTTGCACCAACGGTCGATACACCTCTCAGACGAATCTGGAAACCACCATTTGGGTCACCACCTGGACGTACAACACTTAAACCTGCTACCTTACCTTGAAGTAACTGGGAAGGGTCGTTTACAGTACCTCTGTTGAAATCCTCAGCTTTTAAGCTGGTAACGGCACTGGTAATCTCCTTTTTCTTTTGAGTACCATAACCAACAACAACTACCTCACTAAGAGCCTGTTGTTCAAACGCTAGACTTACATTGATTGTCGTGCTGTTGCCTACAATCACATTTTGCGTAGCATAGCCAGTAAAAGAAAAAGAAAGTGTTGCATTTGCTCCGACAGTAAGTGTATAACTACCGTCTAAGTCTGTAACAGTTCCATTGGAGGTTCCAACTTCAACGACGTTCACGCCGATGAGTCCCTCTCCATTTCCTGCATCAATCACTTTTCCGCTGATCTTGCTTCCCTGAGCATTAGCCATTCCAATTGCCAATACACTAAGACACAAAACCGAGAAAACATGTTTCAGAAATCGTTGTCTCATAAAATCTGGTTTAAAAAAATGCTTAATAAATGTTTAATCTTAATAATTTGTTAAAAGTCTAAACTTCAATTTGATTTTTCATATTCACATAAAGGCAATTTTAACCAATTATGTAATCATTGAAATTTTTCTTTGAGGTCAAAAATAGATAATAAATCTATATTTTATTAAGAAACCATAGAATATTAACTCTTTTGAAATAAAAATTTCCTTTTTATATTCCGTTTAACGAAAACTTTTTTTCTTTCGCTGCTTTTAAGGTAAATTATTCGGTAATGAAACTTTTCCACCGTTCTTTAAATTCATTTAGCGCTTTATTTTCTCTTTGACGCATTTCTGCTTTTTCTGCTTCGGTCTTATCATTAAAACCACATAAATGCAAAATGCCATGTATCATGACGCGCAAAAGTTCATCTTCAAAACTTACACTGTATAACTTAGCGTTATCATGCACCCTTTCAATACTGATGTAAAGTTCCCCTTCAATTTCCGGGGGAGAGGCATAAGGGAATGTGATGATGTCTGTAAGGGTGTCATGTTGCAGATAACTGACATTCAATGAATGCAGATAATCGTCACTGCAAAAAATAAAATTTACAAAATTTAAATTGCATGTATATTCTTGGATAGTAGATTCAATCCAAAGAGTAATTTCTTCTTTTCTACTTAGCTCAAAATCAATGCCTTCACAAAAATAAGAAACAGGTGCTAACCCATTTTCATCCTCCTTTGGGAAGAGAAAATTTTCATCAATCATATTTTGAAATGCATTTCGACCGTCCGCCCATTATCTTTATACTGAATTTGGTCGCACAATCTTTGCATTAAAAAAACACCTCTGCCACCACATTTACAGATATTTTCGTCACAGGTTGGGTCGGGCACGGAGGCGGGATCAAAACCACACCCCTGATCAGAAACACGAATGGCTATGATATCTGATTTTTTTTGCCAGTTTATTTTGACTACCTTGTTTTCATCATAATGATTGCCATGAGAAATGGCGTTGGTCACTGCTTCCGTTAAGGAAATTAACATGTTCCCATGAACTTCTTGGCTTATTTTGTATTGATGGACCACATCCTGTACGATGCTGTCAAGTACTTTGATACTCCTAAGATTAGAGGGAAGTTTAAGCATGATACACTACAATTAGATTTCAAAATAACCAGAGGATTTATTTCCAACTGATCAAATCAAGCAGTGTTCACGGGATTATAATTGCAAAAGTATATCCGAAATAGGAAAAAGTCAATATTCGGATATACTTTTTTACCAAAGCTTTACTAATTTTTTGATTTATAATACTTTAGGTAATTTTCTACTAAATTTTTATAATAGGGTTTTAAGGTAGGGGAAACTGTCTGATAGCTTTGAATCTCGGCTTTTCTTTGTCGGATATACTCTTCTAATGCAGGTGGCATTGGTGTCGGGGTATTTTTTGCGATTTCCGCTTTCCTCTTTTCATCTTGGTCTTGTTGTCTTTCTGCTTTTTCAAATTCCAACATCCTGGTTAAAATTTGTTGCTGACGTTTTAAAAGCTCTCCATTCAAACGTTTGTTCACTAAATCAATTTCTGATTTATTCATTTCTTCTACCATTTCCTGAATCTCCTTATTGCCACCCTTTCCTTGCTGCTGCAATTTTCGTTGTTTTGCCTCCATTGCTTTTCTCAGGGCAGCCTGTTTAGCTGCCATTTCGGCAAACTCTTTAGCACTTGGACTTTTTCCTTCTTTTTGTTTGCCTTTCATCTGCTCATTCAACTTTTCCTGACCTTCAGACATCTGGTCTTTAGGTTCTCCCTGACCTGGGCTATTTGGATCGGCGCACATTTGCTGCCCCTTCATTTTTGATGCCATTTGTTGTTGCAATTGCTCTAAACTTTCGCTAAGCATTAAGGCTAAATCATTTAAGCCTTTCATGGCTCTTTGTTGAAAATCGGCAGCAGTTGTCTTCTTTCTTTCTTCCAGCTGAAGGATAGATTCTTTATAAGATCTGTTTATTTCGATAACTTTATCGGTTACAAAACTTTCAAGTTGTATCATCCTTTTAGCCAGAGCCTGCAGAGTATCTTCGGCTATTTTAAAATCATCTTTTAATTTATATTGCTTTTGCGTCAGTTGGACAAATCGCGGTGTTGAGGGATCTGTTTTGTTGAAATCGGTAATTAAATCTTCCTGACTGAACGAAAGAGAAACGAGATTTTCGAGAAGTTGCCTTAAAGTTTTCATGTCCATTTGCATTTGTTGCATCTGTCCGGCCTGCATTTGGCTTTGCATCTGATTGGCCATTTCTTTCATTTTTTTGGCAGCATCTTTCTGATTTTTACTTGCTTTATCATTCTTTTTTTGTTCCAGATTCTGCTGACTATCTTTCATGTCGCGCTGGATATCTTTGGCATCTTCTTTTTTGTCATTCATTTTTTGAGGTTTCTCTAAAGCCTCATTTTTTTTAGCAATTTCATTTAATTTTTCCTCTACTTTTTTGAATTCTTCTTGAAGGTTTTTTTGTTTTTCTATTAATTTTTCCTGGGTTTCTTTTTGTTTTTCAGCGGTTTCCTGTTGTTGATTTTTTTGACTGGCTTCTGTTTCTTTTTGTAATTCTTCTTGTTTATCAGATAATTTTTCCAGTTCTTTAACAGTCTCTGTCACTTCTTTTTCAATTTCAAGTTGCTTAAATAATTCAAGCATTCTGTCCATTTGTTTATTCACTTTATTATCATTCATTTCCATCTGCTCCATCATCTTCAAAGCTTCATCTTTGTTCAGTTCCTGCATCAGTTCCTGAATTTTTTCCATCAAAGATTTCATTTCATCATTAACCACATTTTCCATCAACTCTTCCATTTTCTCCTGCTTTTCTTTAACTTCCTCACTTCTTTCTGAGAATTCCTCCTGATTTTTTTTGTTCTCCTCCAATGCCTTTTTTGCCTCTTCAACCAATTTTTCTAATGCTTTCTGTTGTTCTAAAATTCGCTGAAGTTCTTTTCTCGATTGCCAGTCTATTTCTTTTTGTTGCAACAGCTTTTCACGCATTTTCTGTAACTGTTCTTGCAGTTTCTTGGACTCTTTTGCTGCTTCAAGCAAATTTTTTTGAATCAGATCTTCATTTAAATCTTCCTTCTTTTGAAATTCTTCCCTGGTAGGCATTTCAAAGGTCCATGAGGCTGATTTAGTTGACTTGCTTCCATTAACGCCATCATTGTCAAATGCTTCAAAATAGTATTGAATATTATCACCTGGTTGAATATCAAGGGTATTTAAATCGAAGACATGGCGGAAGGCTACCGGAGAACCGGCATCCTGTTTTATGATCTGGTTTTTTTCCGTTATAAGTTTATCACCGCGAAATAAAGCATAATGGAAATTTATTTTTTCAATGCCGTAATCATCAGATGCATCACCAGCGAGGAACAGCAATTTGTTGTTCGTGCTGTCAGTAAATTTTTCTGCGTTAATTTCAGGGTATTTATCAGGGATAATATTTAAGCTATATCGAACGGAATCACCTTTTGGCAAGGCATTATTGCTAAAAAAAACATGATACATATCATCTTTTAAAGCTTTTTTCTTAAAAGTGAAAAGGTAGTCACTGAAGCGTCTGGTGTCCATTTTTTTCTTTTCATTTTCAAAATAAAAAGAAATATTTTCTGTGTGGTTGGCATCAAATATCCAGTCGATATTAGTTCCCTGTGGGACCACTATGTCACCTATGTTTTGAATAGTTTCATCTTTTCTGCCTGTATATGCAGGGTAATCTAACTTTATTTCAAATCCCTGAATGATTGGTTTTGATAATACATTTAAAGTATAGGAAGGTGATTTGACTTCTGCGCCTGTAATCCTGAACTTGGTGGTTTCTGCTACATTTTTGAAAGAATAAGAAAATCGGTCGGGTCCCTCTTTTTTAAGCCGATACGGATAGCCTCCAATTTCTATGAAAGCTTCTGCTGGTAACTGACTTCCTTCTACTTTGATATTCAAGGCAAAATCATTGTTTTGAAGGACTTCTAATTTTTCGTTATTTATTAAAAATTGAAAGGGGGAAGGTTTTATGAATTCCTTGCTATTATATATTAACCGTTCTGTTGAGTCAAATAGAAGACTTGGTGCAGCAAATAACAATATTAAAAGTAATAATAAGGGTGGTAAGGCAAACCTTAAATAACGCCGATTCTGGCTTAGATTAATGGCAGCTTTAAATGGCACTAATTTAATTTCAGATGCTTTTTGATCTATTCCAGCCAAGATTAATTCCGGATTTTCTACATTAGTAGCCAGTTGTTTTAGTTGTAAAATATTGAGTAGTTTGTCCCCAACGTTACTGAAGTGACTCCCAATAATTTGAGCTGCTTGTTCGTGGGAAATCAATGCTCCTAATCGGAAGTATTTTGCCGTGGGAATGATTACCCATCTAAACAAGGATACTCCTGAAATACCCAAAAATGAAAATAAAAGGGCTTTCCTTCCCAGCGTTGGAAAATAAAAATAGTATTCAAGGGTATTTATAGTTAAAAAAAGGAGCAGAATTAATCCAATACTGTATAGGGACCCTTTTAAAAGTTGATTCAAATAAAATTTTCGAATAAACTGATCCAGTTTATAAATCAGTATTTCATATTGGCCTTGGCTCGATGTATTCATATTGTTTATTCTTTTTCAACTAATTGAAGTTGTGGGTAAATATTTTTTAGTTCCAACACTTGTTCTTTGGACATAACTTCTGACATCCAATCAGATATTTCCGATACTTTCTTTTCTAAGGCTTCTTTTTCGAGATTGTTCTTGGATTTATTTGCCTCTCCGCGGTATAAATTTCTAAGATTATTTAAAGTTGCCATACCACCTAACCGTTTCCATGGTAACGAGTTGAATTCAAAGATTATTTTGCGCAACTCATTGATTACTTCTGCTGTGTTTTCTTGTCCGGTATAAAGGCCATATAAAAGAAAAGCTTCAAAAAAAGCGAGTATTTCAAAATCATTTATTTTGTTCAAACCCTCTTTGAAAAAGGATAATTTACCAGGTACTTTCTGGTTGGCATAAATCATACCTACTGCATTTAATATGGCTGGATGATTTTCTGATTCCAGTTTTTGGGTGTAAACAGTGGTTTGAGAGCTATTTTTTTGAAACAAAGCCTGTAAAGCAGCAGCTATAGTTAAATAAGAAGAATCATTTTCTATTACTTTTAATGCAATTTCTTCAATGGATGGTTCGTCCCAGTTTAGCAATATTTCAATTGCGGCAGCACGGACTTCGCTGTGAGGATCCTTTGTTGAAAGGTCGATTATAGAAGGAATAAGGCTTTCTTGCTTTTCTTCAGGTAAAATAACAAGTGCTTTTTTTCTTATTGCCCAGAACTTATCAGATAGTGCCAGGTAAAAGATATCTTTAAATGAATCATCTGATTTTTCATAAAGACGGTTTAAAGCATCTATCCTGTCAATTACTGAGGGAGAATATTTAAACTGATTTACCAGGTCTTTACTTGTTTTATTATCTTTAATTTCGGCCAGTAAAATTCTATGTGGATCAAATGTTACCCAATCGGGGGCTGCTGAAAGAGGAAAAACGAACTCCTGTGTTCTTTTGTTTACCAAAATCTTTTCAATATGCAAAGAATCACCCATTTGAATGCCAATGGTGGTTGGCAAAATAAAGACAGGAAGCATCCTATCTGGATTTTGCGTCTGGGTTACTTTTACTGTCAATTTTTTTAGAGAAGGTTCATATTGATAATCTATGTTTAAGTCGGGATGTCCGTTTTCAAAATACCATTGATTAAAAAACCAGTTTAAGTCTTTTCCTGTCACTTCTTCAAAGGCTAAACGCAGATGATGAGTTTCTACTGCTTGAAAGGCATTTCTATTCAAATAACGGTTTAAACTTTTAAAAAAAGCTTCATCCCCCAGATATTCTCTTAATATATGTAATACGCTTCCACCTTTATTGTAGCTATGTGCATCAAACATTTCCTCGTTATCCTGATATTGAAAATGAATTAAAGGGTGAAGATTGGTAGAAACATCAGAAAAATAACCCTGCCATTCATTCATCAAGTGATAATCGGCTTCCTCTCGGCCATATTTATGTTCAAACCACAAATATTCACTATAATTGGCAAATCCTTCATTGAGGGTAAGGTTTGACCAGCTTTCACAGGTTACTAAATCACCAAACCAGTGGTGAAAAAGTTCATGAGCCACAGTCTTTTCGTTATCCTTCACATCAATTAACTCCCGGCTTGTCTTTTGCATAAATTCCCCAAATACGGACGCTGTAGTATTCTCCATTGCTCCTGAAACGTAATCCCTTACAACAATCTGGGCATATTTTGACCAGGGGTAAGGGTACTCCAGCAGATTGGAAAAGAAATCCATCATTTCTTTAGTGTGAGGAAAAATATTTTTTGCATGCGCTTCATAAAATGGCTCAACATAATAGGATAATTCAATTTCCTTCCAGTGTTCTTTTACTACAGCAAAGTTACCAATGGCAATCATCGTTAAATAAGGGGCAATAGGTTGATCCATAACCCAACGGTCAGTTCTCAGGCCATTTCCAATAAATTGAGATGAAGTTAACTTGCCATTGGAAAGGGTAACATGATTTGAGTCTACTGTCAGATTAATTTCCTGTGTAGCTCTTTCATTTGGATGGTCTATGGTTGGGTACCACCTGGAATTCCAGTTGGTTTCACCTTGTGTCCATATTTGCTTTGGTTTGTCTGCTTCAATTCCTTTTGGATTAATAAAAAACAAACCTTTATTAGATGTAATGGCGGCACTGCCACCCGTTGCAGACGGGCTTGCCTGATAGGTGATTAAAATTTTAAAATCTTCGTTTCTGTTAAAAGACCTCCCCAGATAAAGGTGTAGCTGATTTCCAGTGTTTTCATATAGAATAGGGAAAGTCTGATTTTTAAGCTGTAGCTGAATCGTTGAGACATCAAGCTGTTTAGCATCTAAAGAGACCATCTGAATGGTATCAAAATAGGGTTTTAAATGCAGCGTTGCACTGCCAGTCACTTTCTCTTTTTCCCAGTCAAAGTTCAATGTCAGCAGGGTATGCAATAAATCTACTTTCCTTTCGTTAGACGCTTGGTATATAGGGAGAACAAAATCTTCAGGATTTTTTAAGGCCGATGGTTTAGGCGCATTTACGGTAAGGGTATCTAAATTTCTTAGTTCTGCAGGTTCAAAAGTAATCGGATTAATATTTTTGTTTAAAAAACAAGAGGCTAACAGGAAAGGAAGCGAAATAATTAAAATAAAGCGCATCATGACGGCTGGTTTTTACCCACGGGAAAGTGCCAGTTTATTCAGGAAATCCGTCAGGTATTTATTAAATTCTACAGGTTTTTCTAACATCGGGGCATGCCCGCATTTATCAATAAAAAATAAGGTTGATTCAGTTATTAATTCTTTGAATTTTTCTCCCACAAATGGAGGAGTAATAGCATCCTGATTTCCCCAGATGAGTAAGGTAGGAATTTTGATATCTCCAAGTTTATCAGCCAGATTATGCCTGAGAGCCGATTTTGCCATGGAAATGGCCCGAATTAACTTACTGCGATCATTTACAGCGGCAAATACTTCGTCAATCATAGCATCTGTAGCGGTCGCAGGGTCATAAAAAGTTGATTGTATTTTTTTTCTAATGTATTCTTTGTCTTCTCGACGGGGGAAAGTGGTTCCCATCGCTTTTTCATATAATCCGGAACTTCCTGTTAAAATAATAGAGGATATATGGTTTGGCTCCTTAAGTGCATATAATAGTGCAATATGTCCACCAAGAGAGTTACCCAGAACATGAAAGGTTGTTAATTTTTTAAACGCAACAAATTCAACCATAAAGTCAACAAGCCCAGCGACAGAAACATGTCTCAGGGGTAATTCAAAAACAGGCATGATGGGTGCAATAACATTATGAGACTTACCGAAATCTCTGAGTAGATATTTAAAATTATCTAGTGTTCCAAATAAACCATGTAATAAAACGAGAGGCTCTCCATGACCTTTAGTTTCTACAAATTGGTATTTTCCTTCAGTAACTATGGGATATTCCATTATTGGGGCAATACTTATGATTAAAGTTTCAGGTTAAAAAACCATTAGTGAGGTCAAATATAGGTGTTTTCATCGATTTAAAATAAGAGTTACAAGATAAAGCCAAATTTAGTTTATTTAAATTAGGTTGAAATCTTTGTTTATTTGTATTTTTATTCTTTCTTTTGCATTGGAACAAAAAAATCTGAGGCAATTATAGATTTAAATACCTATGATTTTTGTCTGGCATTTATGAAATTTTAAAATAGTAATCACATGCGTTTTTTAACTTACCTGCTTATCGTTGCTTTTGCTTTAGGATCTTTTCAGTCTTGTGTTTCAAAAAAGAAATATGATGATTTAGTTACCGGCAAATCAGCATCGGATGCAGCTTTGGCGGACACTCAAAATAAGCTTAAAAAGCTTGAAGAAGATAAGAATGCCTTAGCTGCCCAGTTCGAATCTGAAAAGACTCGTATGAATGGTGAAATCAGTTCTATTAAAACAGAATTGAACAGCACCAAAAGTCAGATTGCAAAAGTTCAGGAAAAACTGAATATGACATCTGCAGAATTAGAAAAGGTGAAAGCTGAAATTAATGGTGTGTTTGCTGCTTACGAAGGAAGTGGTTTGAAACTGGAAGAAAGAGATGGCCGTCTCTACGTGGTAACAAGTCCTGTAAACTACAAAAGTGGTTCTTACAGACTAAATCGTGCAGAACGTGATGCTATCAAAGGTTTGGCAGAATCTGTAAAGAAGAATCCAAATTTAAAACTTTTAATCGAAGGCCACACAGATAACGTAAAAGTTAATTCAGGTTCTGCACTTCAGGACAACTGGCAACTTTCGACTTTACGTTCCCTTGCAATCGTTCGTGAATTGGTTAAAAATGGTGTAAATCCTAATCAAGTTGCTGCTGTTGGACGTGGGGAATCTATGCCCAAATCAGCTAATAGTGACAAGGCAGGAAAAGCAGTAAACCGTCGCTCTGAAGTTGTAGTTGATGTTCCTATGAAAGGAATCTTTGATGCAGCAAAAAAGAATTAATTTCTTTAAGTCTTTTTAAAATTAAAAAAGCCAATTGTTACCAAAACAATCGGCTTTTTTAATTTAAAAGATCGGGCGCAATCAATAAAAACATAGGTATTTCTACCGTAAAATATTCATCTGTAGAGGTGTTTAACATGTAATATACCCCCTCCATTTTACCAAAGTTAGTGGTTATAGATGACCAGCTTATATACTGAAAAGTTCCAAAAGGTTTAATAACAGGTTGCTGACCTAAAACCCCCTCACCTTTTATTCTCTTTATTAATCCATTTCCCTCCATTATTTTCCAGGATCTCTTAAGTAATTTAATAGGAAATTCACTTTTATTTTCAATGGTAATTCTATAAGCATGCACATATTTACCCTCTGTTGGCGCTGAATATTTTTCCTGATAAAAAGTGTCAACGCGGATAATTACTATTGGTTGGTTGCAACGTGTTTCCATGTGCTGTTTAACTGGGTCAAAAAATGATTCACCAGGTCTGAAACCTGTTTTTTTGCATCTGTTAAGTTATCATTCACTAATATATGTTCAAAAGTACTTGCATAGCTAGTTTCAAGTTCTGCCTTCAAAATTCTCTTTTGAAGACTTTCCTTTGTTTCGGTAGATCTGTTTTTAAGCCTTTCAATTAAAATTTCCATCGAGGGTGCTTTAATAAAAATAGTTAAAGCATCTTGCTTAAACTTGTTTTTCAATTCTATTGCTCCCTGCACATCTACATCAAATAATACAATGTGCCCCCTTTCCCAGATTTTAATCAGTTCGGCATAGAGCGTGCCATAAAATTGCCCTGGATAAACCTCTTCCCATTCAACCAATAAACCTTGATCTCTGAAAGAAAAAAATTGTTCGACAGAAATAAAATGATAATCTTTTGCATCTATCTCAGTAGGTCTCTGTTTTCTGGTGGTTACGGAAACGGAAAAACTTAACTGAGGAAAAGTTTCTAAAAGGTGTTTAACTAAGGTGGTTTTCCCAGACCCAGATGGTGCTGTAATGATAATTACTGGCCCCATATTGCTTGAGTGAACGCTTTCAAAGGACATTTGCTACTTGTTCTTTAATTTTTTCTAATTCATCTTTCATGGAGATAACAAGTTTCTGAATGTCCGCATGATTAGCTTTTGCACCAAGCGTATTAATTTCTCTGCCTATTTCCTGAGATATAAATCCAAGTTTTCGCCCTTTTGATTTTTCAGGCTTTGATAGTTCATCCAAAAAATAAAAACAATTTTGTGAGAGTCTGAGCTTTTCTTCCGTGATATCCATTTTTTCTAAAAAGTAGATAATTTCTTGTTCAAATCTATTCTCATCAACTTTTTCCTTGCCTTCATATAGCGCAAGATTTTCTCTTAAGCGATCTTTAACCCGTTGAATTCGCTCTGGTTCAAATAAGGGAACTTTTGAAAGGGATTCCTGAATATGCTGAATCCTAAGTTTCATGTCTGCTTCAATTGATTGTCCCTCTTTTTCTCGGTACTCATTTAATTCTTCTATGCAATGATTAATGGTACTTAATACAATTTCCCATTCTTCTTCCGAGAATTCTTCTTCTCCTGTTTCTACAATATTTGGCAAACGCAAAATAGATTGAAAAAAATCTACTTCGCCTAAGCCTAAATCATTTTTTAGCTGATTTAACTCCTTGTAATATTTTTCAAAAAGAACTTTGTTTATCAGATTTTGAGGTTCGTCTGATTCAAAATGAATTTCTAAAATCAAATCTATCTTTCCACGTTCAAATTTTTCACTTAAAATCTTTCTGATATCTGCTTCTTTATTTCTATAATTTTGAGGTGTCTTACTGCGTAAGTCAAAAGTTTTGCTATTAAGAGATCTAATCTCAACGATAATGTTTTTATTATTCCAGGAATGTTTTGACCGGCCAAACCCAGTCATAGATAATAACATAAGCTAATTATTTGCTTTTTTATAAATACCAAAATGAATGGGCTAAGGTAAGAAATATTAAATGCCGAATTTTAATTAATTACATTTAGTTAATTTTTTTATTTGGTTAATTTTAATTAAAATATTATTGCTTTTCTTTAAATAATTGGGAAATAAATACGACCTTTGCCACTCGATTAAAAAATACTTTTTTTCCAACTCTTTCAAAACCAATAGATATCAATGAGAAAAGCAGATTTGGTAGTTTCCGTTTCTGAAAAAACAGGCGTCCCAAAAGTGGATGTTTTGGTAGCAATGGAAGCTTTCTTTAAAGAAGTTAAAATTTCACTGGCAGAGGGTGAGAATGTATATATTCGTGGCTTTGGTAGCTTTATTATCAAAAAAAGAGCCAAGAAAATAGGAAGACACATAAAACGCAATGTCGCCATTGAAATTCCTGAGCATTTTATTCCTGCATTTAAACCGGCAAAGGTTTTTGTGGAACAAGTAAAAAATAATGTAAATTCTTTGCCTTCTGATGAAGGTATGGAAGATTAATCTTTTTAAGTACCTTTTCCAGCACCATGCAGAAAACTCATTATCTTGTTTTGTTTTCGTCGTTCTTATTACTCCTAACAATGTATATTGGTTGCGAAACAAAAGCGGCCAGTGTTAAAGAAATTGCCAAAACGAGATCTCTGATAGTAGAAAACACTACGCGAGAAGTGTTGGAAATGTATGCAAAAAAAGAACTTGCTTCCGCTGATTTGCTTATTCTTGAAAATCTGAATAAAGATTTAGAACGAAACGCTGATTTAAATAAAAAAGCAGAAATTGCACGAAAACTTTCCGCACAATGGTATGATTTAGGTCATCCGGCTGTAGCTGGTGCCTATGCTGAAATGGTTGCAGAATGGTTTCCTTCTGCTGAAGCGTGGTCAATCGCAGGAACCACCTTCGGCCAGGCTATTCCAGAAAAGGAAAATGAGAAAGTCCGAGCCTTTGCTGCCAGCCATGCGATTACCGCTTTTGAAAACGCAGTTTCTCTTGCTCCTGATGATTGGTCCAATAAACTAAATCTGGCACTTGTTCTTACAGAAGTTCCACCTCAGGATAATCCAATGAAAGGGGTAAAAATGTTGCTGGAATTAAATAGTACTTATCCGGAAAATGCCAGAATTCTTTTTCATTTGGGGCGTTTAGCTATTCAGACTGGACAATTTGAAAAGGCAGTTGAAAGATTGGAGAAATCGCTGAATATAGATGATGCTCAACCTCAAATTTATTGTTTACTTGAAAGGGCTTATCGTGAAACTTCAAAATCTGAGCTAGCTAAGCTGGCATCGGAAAAATGTCGTAATTCAATAAAATAATTTTTAAACTCTAAAAAAAGAATATTATGCCATGTGGAAAAAAGCGTAAAAGACATAAAATTGCTTCTCACAAAAGAAAGAAAAGATTGCGCAAAAATCGTCACAAGAAAAAGAATAGATAGTATTTAGTCCTTCTTAAAGGATTTTATAGGGAATGGTTTTTTATTCCGCAACCATCAGTGGTTAATTAAGCGAATTGTCTGCATTCACCTTGAGATAATTCGCTTAATAATTATCCTACATTGTTTCTGTAGAAACATTCCTTTGCTAGCCTTCTTCTAAATTATTTTCTTGTGGAGAAAGAACTTGTTATTTCCTCTACTTCAACTGAAGTGGAAATTGCTTTAATAGAAAATACTCATCTTGTAGAAATTCATTCGCAAAAAGTTAATAATAACTTTACTGTGGGTGATATTTTTTTAGGTAGTGTTAAAAAATTAATGCCTGGCTTAAATGCCGCTTTTATTGAAATTGGTCATAATAAGGACGCTTTTTTACACTATACAGATTTGGGTCCCAAACTTAAATCATTAATCAGGTTTACCCAAAATGCAGTAAATGGTAGTCAAAATACCCCTGGTTTAGATAATTTCGTCTTGGATCCTGAAATTTTGAAAACAGGAAGGATCGATCAGGTGCTTGCTAAACGCGATTTGGTTCTAGTTCAGGTTCTTAAAGAACCTATATCTACCAAAGGTCCTAGGCTTTCTTGTGAGATTACCATTCCAGGAAGGTTCCTTGTTCTTACTCCTTTTTCTGATGTAGTTGCTGTTTCTAAGAAAATTGCAAATAATGAGGAAAGAAAAAGACTAAAGTTGCTTATCGAAAGCATTAAACCTAAAAATTTTGGTATTATAGTTCGTACAGCTGCTGAAGGTAAATTGGTAGCAGATTTACACGAGGAATTAGGCTTTATGATGGATAAATGGAATGATTTGTTCTCATCTCTTCATAAAGGATCTGCCCCAATGAAATTACTCAGTGAGCTCGATAAAACTTCAAGTATACTGAGAGATCTTTTAAGCGATTCTTTTAATAAGATTTTGGTTGATGATAAAGATCTATTTCAAAGTATAAGGAATTATCTAGCTACAATTGCACCTGATCAGGTTGGCATAGTACAATTATACAAAGGTAACAACCCCATTTTTGAGTCAATGGGCATTATCAAGCAAATAAAATCTTCCTTTGGAAAGACAGCTTCCCTTCCAAGTGGTGCTTATCTGGTAATAGAACATACAGAGGCTATGCACGTGATAGATGTGAATAGTGGTCATAAAATGAGTTCCCAGAACGCAGATGAAGCTATTATGCGGGTTAATGTGGAAGCTGCTGCAGAAATTGCCAGGCAATTAAGGTTAAGAGATATTGGAGGAATTATTATTGTCGATTTTATCGACATGAAAAATTCGGAATTTAAAAAAGACTTGCTAAGTGTCATGCGTACCGCCATGAAAAAGGACAGAGCGCAACACACAATTTTACCTTTAAGCAAGTTTGGATTGATGCAAATTACTCGTCAACGTGTTAGGCCTGAAGTTAAAATTGATACTACAGAGGTGTGTCCAACCTGTAATGGCACAGGAAAAATAAATCCTTCCATTCTTATCGTAGATGATATTGAGCGAGATTTAAATTTTATATTTCAGTCCAGACCATCTGCCAAAATAACCATCGTTACTCACCCTTACATTGAAGCTTATCTCAAAAAGGGAATCATGAGTAAACAAATGAATTGGTCTTTAAAACATTTTAAGTGGATTCGTATAACAGCATCCAATGAACAACATATTTCAGGGTATAAATTCTTCGATGAAAATAATGATCAAATAAGACTTAATTCCTGATATTAAACAGTTCATTCATTTATTAAAGAAAACTTAATATTACTTTTACAGAAAGTTAATATTTAACTATCACATTTGTAGTTTTAAATTTAATTTCTTAAGCGTATGACAGTCTTTTACAAGAATGATGCTGATTTAAATATTAATTCTCTCAATGATATTAAGGAACCAGCCATTCTGGTAACTCCACTAGACTGGGGTCTTGGTCATGCTACCAGATGTATTCCTATTATTCGTTCTTTATTAAATCTGAACCAACCAGTACTTCTTGGTGGTTGTGGCGATTCTCTCAAAGTATTGAGACTGGAATTTCCTGATCTCCCATTTGTTGAATTTCCAGCATACAATATGCGATATCCCAAAGAAAATATGCTTTGGAATGTAGCACTAAAAATACCTCAGCTTCTTTCAACTTTTGTTAAAGAACAACAATTGGTGAAATTGCTTTTGAAAAAAAATAAAATTAAAGCAGTTATTTCTGATAATAGGTATGGTTGCTTTCATCAGGATATTCCTTCAATTTTGATTACTCACCAGGTCTATCCTATTATTCCTATGGCTTCGGTTGAAAAAAGGCTCCAGAAATATATCCTCTTTCTTATAAATCAATTTAATGTTTGCTGGATACCTGATATGCCCGATGAATCTTCTTCTCTGGCCGGTAAATTGGCGCATCCAGCTACGCCTAACGGCCGATTTATTGGCCCACTAAGTAGATTGTTTCCTCAGGAATTAAATGAAAATCCTTCATATAAAGTACTTTTTTTGTTATCTGGGCCAGAACCTCAAAGAACGTATCTTGAATCTAAAATAAGAAATCAAGTAGGAGCCTTAGAGGGAAATTTTGCGCTGGTACAAGGTCTTCCTAACAAAGCTGATTCTCCAGCTTTCAAAGTTGGAAATCTTCAAATATTTCCTTATATGCAGGCAGATGAACTTTCCAGGTTAATTGCAAATAGTGAAATAGTACTGTGTAGAGCGGGATACAGTACTTTGATGGATCTTGCCTTTTTTGGTAAAAAAGCCATTTTTATACCTACACCTGGCCAAACAGAACAAATTTATTTAGCAGATCAATTACATGAGGCAAAAAGAGGGGTTACTGTTTCTCAAAATCAATTCAATCTGGCTGAAACAATTGATGAAGCAGAAAAAACAATGGGTCTGCCATCATATAAACCAAATTTCGGAGAGGATTTACTTTCTGGAGCTATACAGGATTTATTGAGTTTATGTAAAAAGTAAACTATTTATTAATCTCATTCATAGCCAGGCTAATTCCAAGGGATACAAATTTTTTTGTAGCCTCGCTGCTTTTTGTTATTATGGAGTCTAATGTTTTTTTCTCCTCTTCACTCCACTCACCCAGTACATAATCAACCTGAATTCCTTTTTGTTCGGGACGACTTATGCCTATTCTCAATCGTGGATATTCTGTTGTATTCAGGATGCTTTGAATATCCTTTAAGCCATTATGCCCGCCGTCACTTCCTCTTGGTTTTAAACGGACTGTTCCAAAATCAAAATTTAAATCATCTAAAATGACAAGTAAATGATCCTTTTCAATTTTTTCCTTTTGCATCCAGTAATTGACAGCCTTACCACTTAAATTCATGTAGGTTGTTGGCTTTATTAAAATGAGCTGTTTTCCTTTATATTTTATTCTTGCAATATGTGCCAGTGTTTCATTTTCAAATGAAACACCGGACTCTCTGGCTAATTGATCCACTACTTTGAAACCAATATTGTGTCTGGTTTCAGCATACTCGGCTCCCTTATTTCCAAGTCCAACAATTAAGAATTTCATGAATGTGAATTAAACTGCAACATTATGTTCCCTTAAAGCATCATTCAATGACACTTTTTTATCGGTAGATTCTTTTCGTTTTCCAATGATTAAAGCGGCTGGAACCTGGTATTGTCCAGCTGGGAATGATTTAGTATAACTTCCTGGTATGACTACTGAACCTGGGGGTACAAACCCTTTGTGAGTTATTGGTTCGGAGTTGGTTACATCTATTATATGGGTGCTTTTCGTAAGGACCACATTTGCGCCCAATACAGCTTCTTTACCAATTCTTACTCCCTCGACAACAATACATCTAGACCCAATAAAGCAATCATCCTCAATAATTGTTGGGGTTGCTTGCAGCGGCTCCAATACTCCGCCGATACCGACCCCCCCGCTTAAATGAACATTTCTTCCTATTTGGGCACATGAACCAACTGTTGCCCAGGTGTCAACCATGGTTCCAGTTCCAACCCAAGCACCTATATTTACGTAAGAAGGCATTAAAATTACACCTTTTTCAAGAAAGGAACCGTGTCTGGCAATGGCATGCGGAACAACACGAACTCCCTGATCGGCATAGCCTCTTTTTAATGGAATTTTGTCATGAAATTCAAAAGGACCCGTTTCAATAGTTTCCATCTCAGAAATGGGGAAATATAAAACTACTGCTTTTTTAATCCATTCATTCACTTTCCATTCTCCATTTTCAACCGGCTCTGCAACACGCAATTTCCCTTTGTCCAATTGTTCGATAATGTTAAAAATGGCTTCTTTGGTATTGCTTTCTTTTAGTAGCTCTCTGTTATCCCAGGCAGCTTCTATGATTTGCTTCTCTTTAAGCATTTGTTATTTGTTTGGGTAATAAATTAAAATTCTAATCTTGCTAATCGAAGTCTTCCTCTTCGCTCACTGGGAATGATGACACGATTGGCACTTACCTGTAGAGCATCTTTAAAGCGAAGTCTTATTTTTTGATTCTCAGTACTTAAAATACTTTTCCGCTCTGATTTTCCATCTCCTCTTAACAAATATTCACTAACTGTGTTTTCGTATTTTATTTCATCATTGAACAGAAGATGTAATTTTTCAGGTGTTCTGAAAATAAAAAAAGAGGAAAAGGCACCCATATCGTCCTGTGAATATTGTTTTTTGTATAGAACGGATTGCCAGTGAAATTCTCCCCCTGGGTTTAAAGCAATAATAAAAATATCGTTGTAATAATAATCAACAATACTTCGGCTAAAATTATCATACATCATACGGTTCAGATTGCTAATTCTTCTTTCCATGTCTTGTGATTCTTCCCCAATAATTAATAATCCACCGTCTTTCCTTAATAAAAGGTCTGAAATACCGATATTCATAACCCCTCTGTTGTTTCGGGAATCTTTTCCCTCTAAGTCAGATACAAATCTGTCATTGAAAGGCTGAAGTTTTGATTTCTCCAGATTTCCTTCAGGACTAAGGTTTACTAAAAAATATCCTTCCGCTTTTTCTGGATTTCTATTGTAATAGAAACCAGCTGCAATTAATGTTTTATTTAAATTATCAAAAATAAAACGTGCATCATATACAATCTTTTCACCTAAACGAATTGTGGAAATACGCGGTCCTGATTGTCCCTTTCCGTAAATGATTAATCTAAAATGGCCTTCCTCTCTTCGTTGCTTAAATACGCTTTCTTGAATGAAAGAATACATATTTCCTTCATTATCAATAGAAACAGAGATAGGATTTTCAAAATTACTGTAATTATCAATGACGATTCTTTTCTCCCACAGCAATCTCATTGATTGATTATCAAGTACAAAAGCATGCAATTCGTTTCCATTATCTATTGCATAAAATAATACCTTGTTTTTATCTTCAGATAGGACCATTTCATAATCTGGAAAAAATACAACGAACCCCATATTAAGTAGGGTACATGTGTCTTTTAAATTGGCAGAAGAATCGTATCTGTTGGCTCGGATGTAGGTTTCTCCTTGTTGTCTCACCTGATAAATGAGGGTAAAATCATTTTCTCTGACGTTATAACCCAGGATACTGATTTGTTTTTTTTCAAAGTTTAACTCTTTGGTCCAGGTATTTCTCATGGTTTCATCAAAGCCTGCCACCTCATATTTGAGGCCTATGGTGCTCATCATCAACGCATTTCCCTTTATTTCTCCAAGAATATCATATTTTATTTCGCTTCTTAAAGGGATTTCATCGGAAACAATCAACTTTTGTCCGAAACCGAAGGAATAACTGAAAATAAAAAGAAAAGTCGCTATCCATTTCATAATCATAAATGTAACTTTTTTCGACATAATTATTTCCAATGAGGTCAAGCGTTTATTTAAATAAGTAACTTTAACCTATTATTGTTCAGATAAACGTCAAATTGTATGAAAATCTTTCCTTCTTTATTTGTTTTTTGCTCACTTTGGTTTGCCTCTCTGGCTCAGAATAGTCCCTCCTGGTTGAGATATCCTTCCATTTCTCCAGATGGAAATTCAATTGTTTTTACCTATAAAGGTGATCTTTGGCTTGTACCTGCATCTGGAGGGGAAGCTGTTCCTCTTACCTTTCATGAGGCTCACGATTTTATGCCCGTTTGGTCTCATGATAGCAAAACCATTGCATTTTCATCAGACAGATATGGAAATTTTGATATTTATTCTATATCTGTAAATGGGGGAACTCCTAAAAGAATTACATATCACTCAGCTCCAGACTATCCTTATACCTTTTCAGCAGATAATAAACATATCATCTTTGGTTCTTCTCAAAATGACCTGGCTGAAAACAGACAATTCCCTTCCAGTTCACAACCTGAAGTTTATCAGGTACCCGTCAATGGAGGTCAGGTCCAGATGGTTTTAACTACTCCTGCTGAAGATATTTCTATACATAAAAATGGAAATCTTTGGGTCTATCATGATAAAAAAGGTGGGGAAAATATTTGGAGAAAACATCATGTCTCGGCCATAGCAAGAGATCTTTGGCTTTTTAACCGTCAATTAAACAAACACACTAAATTAACTTCCTTCCCGGGAGAAGACAGAAATCCCCTGTTTTCCCCTGATGGTAAATCTGTTTATTACCTGAGTGAACAGTTTGGAACTTTCAATGTCTGCAAATTAAGCCTGGATAATCCATCAAAAATTGAAGAGATAACAAAATTTAAAAAGCATCCAGTGCGCTTTCTTTCGCAATCAAACGCAGGATCCCTATGTTTTAGCTTCGATGGAAGCATATATACATGGAAAGAGGGAGGTGCTCCCAAAAAGGTGGAAATTAACATTTCTAATGAAAACAGGAAAAATAATGAACAAATTCTTTCCGTAAAAGGTGGCGTTCGAGGAATGGCTGTATCTCCCGATGCAAAGGAGGTTGCATTTCTTTACCGAGGGGATATTTTTGTGTCTTCTGTCGAAGGAGGTATGACAAAACAAATTACAAAAACACCTGAACAAGAGGTTTCTGTAAGCTTCTCTCCAGATGGTAAATCGCTCGTTTATGCCTCAGAAAGAGGAAATAAATGGCAGATTTTTCAAACTTCTAGAGTCAGAACAGAAGAACTTTATTTTTCTTCCTCAACCTTACTTTCAGAAAAATTATTATTCGTTAATTCAAATAATTGCTATCAGCCTCTATTTTCTCCAGACGGGAAAGAACTTGCTTTTATTGAGAATAGAATGACCCTGAAAATCTGGAATAAAGAAAGTGGATTGTTCAGAACTATTTTAAACCAGGATCACCTCTTTGCTATGGGTGAAAATGATCAGTATTTTGCCTGGAGCCCAGACAATAAATGGCTGATTTTTGATTATAGCGTACCTGGTTCTGCTGTTGGTGAAATTGGCCTGGTTGCCGCCGATGGTAAATCAAAACCAATCAACATGACCGAAAGTGGCTTCCAAGATTATAATGCTAAATGGGCTCTCGCTGGAGAAGCTATTTTTTGGTTTAGTAACAGAGATGGTCTTAAATCTGTTGCCCAAAGTGGTAATAGTCAGCTTGATATATATGCACTCTATCTGACAAAAGAGGCCTTTGATAAGTATAGATTGTCTAAAGAGGAGTTTGCACTGGCAAAGGAAATTGCTGACAAAAAAATTAAAAAGGATACAACGGCAAAAAAGGATTCGTTGAACAGTCTCAAAATCGATTGGGATAATTTAGATTCCAGAAAGGTAAAATGGACCTTGAATTCAACTTCAATTTCTGATGCCGTAGTAAGTAAGGACGGTGAAACCCTTTACTATTTGGCAAGATACGAAAAGGGATTTAATCTGTGGTCTCTAAATCTGAGAACGAAAGAATCAAAAATTGTTACAAATTTAAATGGCTCTGGAGGAAATTTAGTTTGGGATAAAGATTATAAAAATATTTTCTTAAATGCCTCAGGATCTATAATGAAGATAAATCCAGAATCGGGAAAACAAGAATCTGTTTCAATCCAGGGTGAAATGGTACTCTATGTCGCTGATGAACGCTTAGCTATGTTTCATCATGTTTGTTCCAAAACAGAACGTACTTTTTATACCGAATCTTTTCATGGTGTGCCCTGGAATGAGTATAAAACAGATTATTTAAAACACCTTCCCCATGTTTCTAACGGTCATGAATTTGCGGAACTGCTTTCTGAATTATTAGGTGAATTAAATATTTCTCATTGTGGAGCAAGGTATTCTTCTTCTAATCCACAAGATGATGAAACGGCTTCTTTAGGCGCATTCTTTGATCCTTCTTTTGAAGGAAATGGATGGAAAATAAAGGAAATAATAATAGGTGGGCCTCTTGATAAAGCTGCGCTAAACATCTCTGCGGGTGCGGTTATCACAAGTATCGATGGTCTTTTGTTTAATAAAGAACAGGACCTGGCCGCTTTCTTAAACAGAAAGGCGGGTAAAAATGTGCTTATTGCTATTCAAGATTCAGGAAAAACAAGAGAATTGGTCATCCAGCCTATGAGTATGTCTGATGAAAGTCGACTGCTTTACAAACGATGGGTAAAAAGAAATCAAGATGAAGTAAATAGGTTGTCAGGAGGTAAATTGGGTTATATCCATATCCCAGGAATGAGTGACGGCGCTTATAGAACTGTTTTTGAGGAAACAATGGGTAAGTTTTTTAATAAGAATGGACTCGTAGTTGATACCCGATTTAACGGAGGTGGAGACCTCGTTGCAGATTTGGCTACCTTTTTCTCTGGCAAAAAATTTATGGACTATGCTGTTGATAACAGAAGTGCTGGTTTTGAACCTAATTTTAGATGGACAAAACCTATTATCTCCCTGGCAAATGAAGCCAATTACTCCGACGGACACTGCTATGCCTATATGATAAAAGAACTTAAATTGGGTAAATTAGTAGGTCAACCCATTCCAGGCACTTGTACTTTTGCTGGATGGGAAGTATTGCAAGATAATTCCATTCGTTGGGGAGTTCCTCCCTTAGGTGTAAAAGGTATGGATGGCAAATATCTCGAAAATGCACAGACTTATCCGGACCTTACCGTTTGGAATGATTATGAAAAAGTTTCAACAGGTAGAGATCAGCAATTAGAGGAAGCTGTTAAATTATTGCTGTCGGAATTAAAGTAATATAAAAAAGTTGTCCTCCAAGGTAAAAGACTATTTTGGAATGAACTTTTAAATTGGAGGACAACAAAAATTAAACAACGATTTATTTCTTTTTACTTATTTGTAAGGAATATCTAAGGTTGATGAGATAGTCTGCAAAGGCAGCATCTCCGTTTCTAAATTGTCCCGTTTGTGCAGTAGTTTCTATATCCGTTACACTTTGTGGTCTGTTTCTTCTCACAGCAACAGGTACACTTAACTGAAGATTAGTATTGCCTTTCATGTAACTTATTCCTGGCTCAAGAGATAATATGTTTCCAGGTCTTCTAAATCCTAAACTTCCACCTAGTATGTCATAAACGGGAACTCCTTCATACCTGGCTCCCAATAACCCAGAAAAACCTTTGCTGTTGCTGCTTGTCATGAGTCCAGCTCTATAACTATATTGATCCGTAACAGACATAATGGCTTCATTTTTTAATATTGGATTTAAAGTTTCTCTAAAGGTTCTGACTCCATTAGTTTCTCTTGGATTCGCAAGATAATAGCCTGTCAGGTAGCAGGTAATTCCTGATGAAATTGCTTGGTAATATTGAAAATCCAATGAAATGCCAAATCCTCCATCACCTGGTTGAATAGATTGATCTACTGGACGAATTTCGGAACTACCATTAAACCCTACATTATAAAAGATATCTAATGCCTGATAATTTCCGGTAGGTATTTTTACTGAGAATCCCGCTGCCAGTGCATGCTTTTTTCTTCCAGGAGCCACTAACCAATATCCCAATCCCATTCGAAGATCACCAATACCTCTTGAAAAAGTAGTTTTTCGTTCTTTTCTACCATGTTCATATAAGGAAGATCTCGTATTTATGACATAGGGAATATCACTGGTAAAGAAAAGTCTCTCTGATAAACCATATTGAATACCTATATTTAAAATACTGGTATGGTTGATAACTTCTGTTCCATTCGCTACTCTGTCTGCCTCTTCTTCTAAGCCACGGAAATGACGGAAAGATTTGAAATAGCGAAAGTCTCCCGAAATGGTCCACGCTCCTTTTAACCCGGTTTCCAAATGACTGTTTGGGTTTAAACAGGATCCAACACCACGAATAGCTACACATCCCTGGCCATGAAGGGATGTCAAAGCCAGGTTTGTCAAAAAGATTAAGATAAAAATTTGTTTCATTTTAAATGGTAATTTTAGCAAGCCAAAGATCGCCTTTATATGTATCTGTTGGGACGAATAAAAGACGATTAAAAGCGAATGAAAGGTTAATGTTCTAATGAAATATGGCTTTTGTATTATTTTGGTATCTAATTTCTCCTTTTGCTAGTTAAATATTGAATTCATTGAAACGTATATATTTTGGTTTAATTTTATTTGGCCTGATTGGCCTCGGTTTAGTGCAATACAGGTTTTTTATTCTAAGCCTGCAACTGGCAAATACAAAATATGCCATTCAAATAACAGAAACAATGGGCTTAATAGGTAAATACCTCTATCTGGAAACCCCTTTAACAACTTTGATGGTTTCTGGATTTAAAGAAAAAACTGCCAGTCATAAGCCAGATTTGATCTATTTAAATTCTGCAGCCATTCAATTAGAAGGCTTTCTTAAAAAAAGATTTGAAAAGGTAGGTATCAAGGTAGATTTTGCTTTTGCCCTTTTTAATACTAAGGAGAATTCGTTGGTTTTGGGTTCGAAAAATTACTTGCCCGACCAAGCTCCAGATTTTTCAATTCCCCTTGATGGATTCTTGACGTATCAATGTGACTGCCCATTAAGCTTAAACTTGCAAAATAAAAATTTGATTCAATACTTTCTTAAAGAGTCAAAAAATATTTACCTGCCAGCATTAATCTTTACTTTCCTCTTACTGACTGGGGGCATTGGCGCATTCGTTATATATGAAAAAGTGCAATTTCAAGCTAAATCAAAGCAAGATTTTTATAATTTTCTTACTCATGAACTAAAAACACCTGTTTTTACTATTTCTATTGCTTCTAAAATACTGGACAACCATCAGCATAGTGAGAAAGCAGCTGAGGCTCTTGAAATAATTAAAACGGAGAATAATAAACTTAAAATTCAAATAGAAAGAATACTGGAAATGGTAGTCGCCGATAAATCACTTCCCAATTTAAATAAGGTTAAAATAGATATTCCTTCCCTTTTTAATGATTTAGTTAAAAGTTTTTCAACCCAGATAAGCCTCGATAATACTGTCTTTTTTTCGCATCAGGTGGAGGAATCTGTTCGCTTCATTTTGGCAGACAAACATTATTTATTTAATGTATTCATTAACTTGCTCGAAAATGCCCGAAAATTTAAGACTGGTAAGGTAAATATTAGCTTACAGGTAAAATATGCATTAGATGAGGTTTTTATTGAAATTACAGATGACGGTTGGGGAATAGAAAATAAATTTCAAAAATTAATTTTTAAACCGTTCTATAGAATCAAACAACAAGTTAATGTGCAAGGATATGGACTTGGACTAAGTTATTGTAAAAAGATTATTAAACTTCATAAGGGTAGGTTATCCTTGTTTTCTGAACTAGGAAAAGGAAGTAAATTTACAGTTGTTTTACCTTTAATTAAGGACTAACGGTATGAATAATAAAGTCTTATTGGTTGAAGACAATGAAAATTTAGGGTATATGCTTAAAGAATACCTGACCATGAAGTATTTTCAAATGGATTGGGTAAAGTCTGCCAATGAGACTTTGATTTTTTTGAAAAATAATCATCCCGATCTGGTAATTCTGGATGTTGGCCTCCCCGATTTAGATGGATTCCAACTCGCACAGATTATTAAAAAGGAGTATCCAGCAATCCCTTTTTTATTTCTAACAGCAAGGGTTTTGAAAATTGATGTGTTAAAGGGATTTAATATAGGAGCTGAGGATTATATCAAAAAACCTATTGATGAGGAAGAACTTGTTATGAGAATTAAAGCAATTTTAAACAGGACGGGTAAAGATTCTGATTCCTCCGTCCATCAAATTTCATTAGGGAAATTTCAATTTAATAAAAATACCAGAATCCTGTCTTCTCCAAATTTAGAGAAAAGATTAACGGCCATGGAGTCAAAACTTCTGCTCATGTTGTGTCAAAAGCCAAATCAAGTGGTTGAAAGATCCCTTTTGTTAAATGAAATATGGGGAAATGATGACTATTTTTCCAGAAAAAGTATGGATGTATTCATTTCTCGCCTTCGTAAATATTTAGCAGATGATCAGAATATTAAACTGCTGAATGTTCATAATACTGGCTTTGTCCTAAACATAAATCCTGGGAATAATTAATAATCCAGTAAATTCTTCTGCTGAAAATAGCGGATGATTCTGTAAATCAACAATCCAGCAGGTCCAAACATGAAGGTGAAACCTAAGCAGGGCACTAAAAAAATATGTTTGATGTTTGCTTTTTGTCCATTTTCTAAAATATAAATTCCAACCATCAAATCAAATGTTAAATAGTGAATCCATCCTAATAAAACGGCTTGTTCATTTTGAAAAAGGGACATTAATCCTTTTAAGCTACTGAATTCTTTAAAATCATCCATCTGAAAAGTTGAAAATACCATCCAGGAATACACGATGGATAAAATAAATATAGTAAAGCCAAAGGCAATTCTTTTGGTATATTTCATTCGAGGTAAAAAAATCAGTAGTAACCAGGTTAACAAGGCTAGTAAGTTGACTAACTGAAATGCTTGGGAATAATTCATTTTTCGTAGTTTATTTTGCTTAAATAAGTTTGATAATATTCATAAACCTGCTGGTCGCCCATACCTAATGTTGGAAAAGAAGCAGAAAAAGCCTTGAATAATTCCTTAAAATCAAGAATCCCCTGATTCATTAAAGCTTCAACTTTACGGGATGCTATCCCTAATCCATCTTCCGGGAATAAATCAATCCAAAACTTAATAGATTCCATCATTTCTGGAAATGCCTCACTTTTGTCCAACTTTAATTTTCTTAAACCTTCAATATCGCCATTTTTACAAAGATCCCATAAAATTATTGCTATATTAATTTCCTTCTCATTCAAAAAAACAGGCTTAAATTGCTTTTTTGCTAAAAAAGTAGATGGATAATGGCCATAACTGTCCTCGACAATTTCTTTTGGCGGATAAATAATACCTATACTTGGAGATATTTTGTGCAGATGAATATAATGAAGCAAAAACCAAAAATTTATTTGGCAAAATAAATCAGTTCCAAACCAAAAAAACAAGGTATCTTCTTTTTTTGCCAAAATAAGTTTGTTGAGTGGTGTAACGACTTTTTCTGTATAATCTTTTAAAGGAACTTTCCAGTGATTTGCCCGCATTTTCCAAAATTCATTTAGAGGCAGGTCCCCTCCCAATGGTCCTTGTAAAAGGGCTTCATGCATAACAATTCTTTCACCTTTTATATGGTCTGGGAAATTATCATATAAACACATCCCATTTAGGATATGGTATTCCATGTTATCTTTTTACAGTTTTTTCATAGAGATTAATCCAATCGAAAGGGCTCATTTTTTGGATGAGTTCTCCTATGAGTTCATAAGGTATCTGTTTTTTTAATCGTACGCAACTTTTGCCCATATCTAATCTGGATGTTACGTGTTTTGGATATTCTGCCTGAAACCACTGAAGTAATAATGGGTCAGCATATAGGCCAAAATGATAAAAACCAATAAAATTTTTCTGAATGCCAATATTTAAAAAAGGTAGAGGTAATTCAGGGTTAGAGTGATATCCGGGGGGATACATTGATTTTGGAACGACGTAACCGATCATGTCATAAATAATGCATTCCTCGAATCCTTCAGGTATATGCTGAAGAATGGTTTCTCTCAATGTAATAAATGATTCTCTTTTTTCAATAGGAATCAATGATATATATTCTTCCGGATTACTGGAAACTATTTTCATTTCCCCAAGATTTTTTTACCGTGAACCGCAGTCTATTATTTTTGTTTAAAGATAAAAATATTAATATGAAAAAATCATTGCTTCTGCTTTTCGGTGTTTTTTTAATTTCTTTTAACGGTTGTGCTCAAAATGTTGGTAAAAAGGACAAACAAAGAGAAAAATCTCCCACAGGCGTAATGAGAATCAGTGATTATATAAAAGGCAAAAATCTGGATAATCTGAGTGTAGCAACGTTTGCTGGAGGTTGCTTTTGGTGTACTGAAGCTTCATTCGACAGACTAAATGGCGTGGTGGCCGTAATTAGTGGATATACAGGAGGTTCCCTGGATTATCCAACTTATGAGGAAGTGTGTGCGGAAAACACCGGTCATGCTGAAGCGGTAAATATTTATTTCGACCCTGCCATCATATCTTTTGAAAACTTATTAAAAGTATTTTTTGTAGCGCATGATCCAACTACGCTAAACAGACAAGGGCCGGACAGAGGTGAAAGTTATCGCTCTGCTATATTTTATCATGGATTAACCCAAAAACAGGCTGCAGACAAATATATTAATGAACTTACTGCAACTAAACGTTTCTTGTCACCTATTGTAACGCAAGTGTCAGAAGCTAAAGAATTTTGGGTGGCTGAAGAATATCACCAGAATTATTACCCTCAAAATCCTTACCAACCTTATATTTTGAATGTTTCTAAACCCAAAGTGGAAAAGGTTGAAAAAACCTTTTCCACTTGGCTCAAAGATAAAAGGAGCAATTAATATTGATCGCCTAATGCAAATACAACAGGGCGTTTCATCCATGCACCACGGGTAAAATCGGGAAATGGCTGAGGTGCACTGCCCGCAGCAATAGATTGTTCAGATAATGGCGTAATGGCCATCCAAACGGCCGCATCATACACATCAATTGGAGCTGGTTCGTTGACTTTGGCTGCTTCAACAAAAGCATGAAGAAGGAAAAAGTCCATGCCTCCATGTCCGGCACCCGTAGCCTGGGCCTCATATTTTTTCCAGAGAGGATGGTCATATTTGGCTAAATAATCTTCCGCAGCTTCCCATTGGTGAGGTTTAGCACTTATACCTTCTATATAAACGGATTTATTCACATCCATCCATATTCCTTTTGTACCCTGAACTCTGAATCCTAAGGAATAAGGACGTGGTAAATTGGTGTCGTGATAAAGTGTAACGGTTTCTCCATTGGCCGTTTTTATCAGCGTAGTAACCACATCGCCCAAAGCAAATTCAACTTTTGCATTTGGATGATTTTCCCCTCCTTTTGGATGATTGACAACATAATCGTGTAATCCTTTTGCTTTAGAAGCAATAGAGGTTAAATAGAGGAACCGGTTTCCTCTGTTTATATTCAGATAGTTGGCAACTGGTCCAACCCCATGCGTTGGATATAAATCCCCATTTCTATTTACAGAATGCTGGGTTCTCCATTTAGCTTCGCTAAACGCATTTTCGCCAAACTCTACGCCGTTATGAGGAGGAGCTGCTGCATTAAATTTGACATTTCTCAAGTCATGCTGATAACCTCCTTCAAGGTGAATCAAATCGCCAAACATACCCTGACGAACCATGTTTAACACGGCCATTACATCGCGACGATAGCAAACATTCTCCAGGAAAAAAAGATGGCTGCC
>Ga0214917_10000876_pt1 | contig 39224 bp, 28 predicted proteins | sample LL_1208_BB_MetaG_FD_177983 | JGI IMG/M metagenome (GOLD analysis project Ga0214917, IMG submission 177983) | Freshwater microbial communities from Lake Lanier, Atlanta, Georgia, United States - LL_1208_BB | ecosystem: Environmental > Aquatic > Freshwater > Lake | place: USA: Georgia | collected... | reverse complement strand
ACTGGTGGCCGAGAACACTCTCACCCCAGGCAACCTGATCTGGCCGATCTTCCTCACCTCCGGCGAAAACCAGAAAGTGCCGGTGGAGAGCATGCCAGGCGTCTTCCGCGTCTCGGTGGACCGCGCGGCCGAGCATGTGGCCGAGGCGGTGGAACTGGGCATCCCCGCCGTCGCCCTCTTCCCCTATACCCCGGCCGAACAGCGCGATGAGGAAGGCACCGGCGCGCTGAACCCCGAAAACCTGATGTGCCGTGCTGCCCGGGCGCTCAAATCCGCCCATCCCGGCCTCGGCCTGATCGGCGATGTGGCGCTCGACACCTATACCAGCCATGGCCATGACGGCGTGCTGCGCGACGATTACGTCCATAATGAGGACACCGTGCATATCCTCTGCCAGCAGGCCAGGCTGATGGCCGAGGCCGGCGTCGATGTGGTCGCCCCCTCCGACATGATGGATGGGCGCATCGGCTCCATCCGCGAGGCGCTGGACGATGCCGGCCTCATCCACACCCGCATCATGAGCTATGCCGCCAAATACGCCTCGGGCTTCTACGCGCCCTTCCGCGATGCGGTGGGCAGCAATGCCGCCCTGCGCGGCGACAAGAAAACCTATCAGATGGACCCCGCCAATACCGATGAGGCGCTGCGCGAGGTCGCACTCGATGTCGCCGAGGGCGCCGATATGGTGATGGTCAAGCCCGGCCTGCCCTATCTGGACATCGTCTGGCGGGTGAAGAAGGAATTCGGCCTGCCGACCTATGCCTATCAGGTCAGCGGCGAATATTCGATGATCATGGCAGCCGTGGAGCGCGGCTGGCTCGACCATGACCGCGCCATGATGGAGGCGCTGATGGCGTTCCGCCGCGCCGGCTGCAACGGGGTGCTGAGCTATTTTGCCCTCGCCGCAGCCCGGCTGCTCAAGACGGGCTGACGCCCCGCCCGCTGCTGTGGCACATCACGGCATGGAAGATTTCGATGTCGTGGTGCTCGGCGCCGGTGCCGCCGGCCTGTTCTGCGCCATGCGGGCGGGCGGGCGGGGCCGGCGCGTCCTCGTGCTCGACCATGCCGAGGCCCCGGGCAAGAAAATCCTCATCTCCGGCGGCGGGCGCTGCAACTTCACCAATATCCATTGCACGGCGGAGAATTTCATCTCCGCCAACCCGCATTTCGCCAAAAGCGCCCTGGCCGGATTCCGGCCGGCGGATTTCGTGGCCCTGGTCCGCCGCCACTCCATCGCCTTCCACGAGAAAACCCTGGGACAATTGTTTTGCGACGGCTCGGCCCGCGACATCCTCGCCATGCTGCTGGCCGAATGCGCCGCAGCAGGCGTGGAAATCCGCCTGAACCGCAACATCGCCGATATCGCCCAAGGCCCCGGCTTTCGCATCACCACCTCGCGCGAGACCATCAGCGCCCAAAGTCTCGTGCTGGCCAGCGGCGGCCTCTCCATCCCTAAAATGGGCGCCACCAACCTCGCCCATCGAATCGCCCGGCAATTCGGCCTCAGCATCGAGGAAACCCGCCCCGGCCTCGTGCCGCTCACCTTCGGCGCCGATGATCTGGCGCTCATGCAGCCCCTGGCCGGGGTGTCACTGCCGGTGGTGGCCAGCGCCGGCAAGCGGCGCTTTGAGGAGGGCATGCTCTTCACCCATCGCGGCCTCTCCGGCCCCGCCATCCTGCAGATTTCCTCCTATTGGCGGCAGGGCGAGGCCATCGCGCTCAACCTGCTGCCCGGCCAGGATGGCGCCGCCGCCCTGCTCGCCGCCAAGCGCGAGCGGCCGCGCGCCGAACCCCGCACCGCACTCGCAACCCTCTTCCCCGCCCGCCTCGCCCAGGCCCTGGCCGAACGCCATCTGCCCCAAGCCCGCCCGCTGGGCGACATCCCAGACCGCGCTTTGGCCGCACTGGCCGAAATCACCAAGCATTGGCGCCTCACCCCCATGGGCAGCGAAGGCTATGCCAAGGCCGAGGTCACCCTGGGCGGCATCTCCACCCATGACCTGCACGCCCGCGACTGCCAGGCCCGCAACACCCCCGGCCTCTTCGCCATTGGCGAGGCGGTGGACGTCACCGGCTGGCTCGGCGGCTATAATTTCCAATGGGCCTGGGCCTCGGGCTGGGCCGCCGGCGGCACAGCTTAGCTACCCGCCCTCTGCCGCCGCAGCAGCCAAAGCCCCAGCCCCACCGAAACCGCCAAAAGCCCTGCCGCCAGCACCATCTGCCAAATGCCATCCACCCGCACACCCTTGCCCAGCAGCGCGAAGATGATCGTCTGCGGCAAATAGCCCAGCGCCGAAGCGGCCAAAAACGGCCAAAGCGCAATGCCGGAAAGCCCCGCCAGCAGGTTCAGCGCCAGATTATTGCCCACCGGCAGCAGCCGCAGCGCCAGGGCCGAGGAGAACGGGTTGTGCCGCAGCGTCTCCACCAGCGGCCGCAGCCGGGGCCCAAAGCGACCATTCAGCCGCCGCTCCGCCCAGGCCCTGCCCACCGCCCGGGCCCAAAGAAAGCCCAAGCCGCAACCCAGCAATTGCGCCAGCAAAGCCAGCCCCGTCCCTGCCACCGTGCCAAAGGCATAACCGCCCAGAAAGGCAACGCTCTGCCGCGGCACGCCCACCCCGGTGGCCAAAGCGGCGGCGAGGATGAACACCACCTCACCGCGCAGCCCATCATCGCGGACATAGGCATCCACCCAATCCGTCCCCGGCGCCGCCCCCAGCGCGCGCAGCAGAAAGCCACCCGCCACCAGCCCGGCCGCGAGCACGGCCAGCTTGGCGAGGCTCCGGGCGGTGGCGTTCACTCCACCACCGGGCGTTTCCAGCGCCGCTGCAGCCAGGCCACCCCCACAAGATCCAGAAAAGCCACCATCAGCCGGTCGATCGTGCCGTAATTGGAAACCCCACGGGTGCGGGGGCGATGATTCACCGGCTCGCTCACCACCTCGCCCCCCTGGCGCAGCACCAGCGCCGGCAGATAGCGGTGCATATGGTCGAAATGCGGCAATTCCAGAAACAGCGCGCGGGGAAACACCTTCAGCCCGCAGCCGGTATCGGGGGTTGCATCGCGCAGCAACCAGGCGCGAAAGCGATTGGCATAGCGGCTGGTGATGCGCTTGGTCATGGTGTCGCGCCGCGTCACCCGATGCCCGGCCACCAGCAGCGCCCCGCCATGCGCCAGGGCGCGTTCGAGCATGCGCGGAATATCGGCCGGGTCATTCTGGCCATCACCATCCAGCGTGGCGATCCAGGCGCCGCGCGCGGCCTTCACGCCGGTCACCACGGCCGCAGATTGGCCGCAGCTGAAGCGGTGGCGCAGCCTGCGCACCCCTACCGCGGCCAATTCGGCCGGGGTGGCATCGCTGCTGCCGTCGTCCACATAGATGATCTCATGCGCATAAGCGGCCAAAGCGGCGCGAATTTCCGCCACCAGCGGCGCTATATTGGGTGCCTCATTGCGCACCGGCACCACCACGCTGAGCAGCGGCGTGGTCTGGGATGGGTCATGGCTCATGCTTTGCGGCGGTAGCAGCCCCCAGGCCGCGCCACAATAAGCCCGCCGGGCGGGGGGCAGATTTCATCGTGACACCTACGAAAACCGCGAAGTGACACTATAGTGCTCGCATGCCGTTCGATACGATCAACACCAACCTCGCCCCGCATGATCTGGGCAGCCGCCCCCACAGCAAAGCCGTGGCCATCTGGCTGCTGGTGGTGGCGGGCATGATCTGGGTCATGGTGGCCCTGGGCGGGGCCACCCGCCTCACCGGCTCTGGCCTGTCGATCATGGAATGGGCGCCGCTGATGGGCAGCCTCCCCCCGCTCTCCCAGGCGGAATGGAACCGGCTTTATGATCTCTACCGCGCCATCCCGCAGTACCAATTGGTCAATGCCGGTTTCGGGCTTGAGGGTTTCAAGCAGATCTTCTGGCTTGAATGGGGCCATCGGTTCTGGGGCCGGCTGATCGGCCTGGCCTATCTCGTACCCTTCCTGTGGTTCTGGGCGCGCGGCGCCATCAGCCGCGCCATGCTGCCACGCTTTCTGCTGCTCTTCGTGCTGGGCGGCATGCAAGGTGCCATTGGCTGGTTCATGGTCGCCTCGGGCTTTGAGGCCGGGCGCACCGCCGTCTCGCCCTATCGGCTGGTGGTGCATCTCTCCATGGCCTTTGTGCTGTTCAGCGCCATTCTCTGGACGGCGCTGGGCCTGTTGCAGCCCACCCCCGCCGCCTTGCCGGCCAAAGCGGCGCCGGTGCGGCGGCAAGTGCAGGTCGCCTTCGGCCTGGCACTCGCCACCATGCTGGCCGGCGGCTTTGTCGCCGGCATCCGCGCCGGCCTCTCCTACAACACCTGGCCGCTGATGGATGGGCAACTCATCCCCTCAGGCTATCTCGACCTCGCACCTTGGTGGGCCAACCTCACCGGCAATATCGCCGCCGTGCAGTTCAACCATCGGCTGCTGGCCAGCCTCGCGGCGCTGGCCGCGCTGGGCGCCGTGGTCGCGGCATGGCGGCATCTGCCTCCGGGCGCGGCCCGTGCCCGGGTGCTGCTGATGGGTGGGGTGGTGCTGCTGCAATATGGGCTGGGCATTATCACCCTGCTGCATGTTGTGCCCTGGTCACTGGGCACGCTGCATCAGGCGGTGGCGGTTGGGGTGCTGACCACGGGGCTGCTGGCGCTGCACGGGCTGCGGGCGGAGCGATGAGGGGCTTTCGCGCATGATCGACTGGGCCGGCAGCCCGGCCAGATTGGCCCTGCAGGCGCTGCCCGCGGCCATCATCGTCTATGATTCGCAGCATCGGCTGGTGATGGCCAATCAGCGCATGCTGGAGCTGGCGGGGGTGGATCAGCGCTGGCTGGCCCCCAATACGCCGCTCAGCGATGTGCTGGTGCTCTTCATGATGCGCGGCCTGTTTGGCGAGGGCGACCCCGCCGCCCAATTGGCCGAATTCACCCGGCTCGACCGCAGCAAGCCATCACGGCGGATGCTGCGCCTCGCCGATGGCACCACCCTCGAAGCGCGGGTGCAACCCATGGCCGATGGCGGCTTCATCGAGTGCTTCACCGATGTCACCGCCTTCACCGGCCCGCTGGAAACATCGCGGCAGGATTTGCGCCGGCTGGAGGAGGTGTTCAACCAGCTCAGCCTCGGTGTGGCGGTGTTCAAACAGGATGAGTTGCTGCTCTTCAACCCGGCCTATCCGAAGCTGACCGGCCTGCCCGCCAACCAGGCACGCCCCGGCCTCACCGCCCTCGAACTCAACGCGTTGCAAGCCGCGCGGGGCGAGTTCACGCTCGAGCAGCAGGAGGAATGGCACGCCCAACGCGCCGCCCGTAGCCCTGGCAAGCGCTCCAGCACCGAGCGCCGGCGGCCCTCCGGCACTGCGCTGCGGCTGGAAACCTATCCGCTGGGCGATGACATCACCCTCTACGAGTTCAGCGACGTCACCGCCGAGCGCCGGGCACAGGAGGAGGCGCAGCGCCGTGCCCTGCTGCTCGATATCGTGCTGGCCGCCCTGCCGGTGGGCGTCACCGTCTATGGGCCGGACCTGCGGGTGCGGCTGATCAATGCCGCCTTCAACGCCATCTCCGATGGCTACCACGTCAAGGTCGGCGACGAACTCGCAACCGTGCTGCGCGCCCGCGCCTTGGCCGGCATGTATGGGCCTGTCGACCCGGAGGAGCATGTCCGCCGGGTGATGAGCCGGATGCATGAGCCCCACACCCGCATGCATCGCCGCTCAGATGGGCGGGTGGTCAGCATACGCAGCAAGCCCCTGCCCGATGGCGGCCGGGTCGTCGTCGCCTCCGATATCACGGCGCTGCATGAGGCCGAGGCCCAGTCCCGCGCCCAGGCTGCCAGGCTGCTCAGCATGCTCGAGGGCATGCGCCATGGCATCGCGCTTTTCGATGGCCAGGGCCGGGTGGTGGCAGCCAATGCGCTGGCGGCAGAGATGTGCGGCCTGCCGGCCAATGCCATGGCCACCGGCGCCATGCTGAGCGATCTCACGCGTGCCCAGGCCGCAGCCGGTGAACATGACGATGCCACACAGGCGCTCGATTTCATCGCCACTGCCAGCCTGGCTGAGGCCCCTTCCCGCTATATCCGCACCCGCCCCGATGGCAGCATTATCGAGGTCCGCACCGACCCGATGCCCGATGGCGGCTTTGTGCGCACCTATAGCGACATCACCGAATTGCGCCGCGCCCAGCAGCGCCTTGCCACCATGTTGGATGGCATGCGCCACGGCATAGCGCTGTTCGACGCACAACACCGGCTGGTGGCCACCAACCGCGCCATCGCCCAGATGCTCAATATTCCCCAAAGCCTCCTCCAGCCCGGCATCGCCTATGCCGAGATGGTAGGCCCGATGGGACAGATGGGCCTGCTCGGCGCTGACCAGCCCAGCATCGATACCGCCATGGCAGAATTGTTCAGCGATTTGCGCCAGCCCGCGCGCTATACCTGCACGAGGCCCGATGGGCGGATGCTGGAGGCGGTGCGCGACCCCCTGCCCGATGGCGGCTTCATTCTCACCTATGTCGATGTCTCCAACGCGGAGCAGGCGCAGCAAGGCGCCATCACCCCGGCGCTGCAGGCGCCGCTTGGCACCATCATCGCCCTGGCCCAGGCCCTGCAACCCCAGCCCGATGCCCCAGCACGGGCCGAACACCTGCAATCCATCCGCGCCGCCGGTGCGCAATTGCTCGCGGTGATCGATGATATGCTCCAAGCTGCCTCCGCCGAGACTCAGCCCATGCCCGCCACAGAAAGCCCCACCCCATGACCGACGCCCTTGCCGTGACCGATGGCCTGTTCTTCCGTGAAATGGACCAGGCCAGCGCCGCCCGCCGCCTGGCCGATGCCATGGAAGGCTGCGATGATGGCGAGCTTTTCCTCGAATACCGCGAAAGCGAGGCCATCAGCCTCGATGACCAACGCATCCGCTCCGCCAGCTTTGACACCAATCGTGGCTTTGGCCTGCGCGCGGTCGCTGGCGAGGCGGCAGGCTTCGCCCATGCCGGTGAGATTTCCGAACCCGCCCTGGCCCGCGCCGCCTCCGCCCTCGGCGCGGTGCGCGCCGGCCATGCCGGGGTTTGGGCCGCAGCGCCCCAGCCCACCAATCGGCGGCTTTACAGCGATGCCAACCCGCTGCTGGAAATGGGTTTTGCCGAAAAAACCGCGCTGCTGATGGCACTCGATGCCTATGCAAGGGCGAAGGATAGCCGGGTGGTGCAGGTCTCGGCCTCGATCACCGGCGAATGGCAGGCGGTGCAGATCATGCGCGCCGATGGCGTGCGGGTGGCCGATTTGCGGCCGCTGGTGCGGCTGAATGTCCAGGTGGTGGTGGAGCAGGATGGCAGGCGTGAATCGGGCGGCCATGGCCTGGGCGGGCGCTTTGGCTATGAACGTGTGCTCTCAGAGCAAAGCTGGCAGGCGGCGGTGGATGAGGCGCTGCGCCAGGCGCTGCTGAACCTCGAAGCCGTGCCCGCCCCGGCCGGCGAGATGGAGGTGGTGCTCGGCCCAGGCTGGCCCGGCATCCTGCTGCATGAAGCGATCGGCCATGGGCTGGAGGGTGATTTCAACCGCAAAAAGACCAGCGCCTTCGCCGGCCTGCTCGGCCAGCGCATCGCAGCCCCGGGCGTAACAGTGGTCGATGACGGCACCATCGCCGACCGCCGCGGCTCCATCTCGGTCGATGATGAGGGCACCCCCTCGGGCCGCACGGTGATGATCGAGGATGGCATCCTCGTCGGCTTCATCCAGGACCGGCAGAATGCCCGTCTGATGGGCGTCGCCCCCACCGGCAATGGCCGCCGCCAATCCCACGCCCATGCGCCGATGCCGCGAATGACCAACACCATCATGCTCGGCGGCGCCCACCCGCCCGAGGAGATCCTCCGCTCGGTGAAACGCGGCCTTTACGCGGTGAATTTCGGCGGTGGCCAGGTGGATATCACCAGCGGCAAATTCGTCTTCTCCGCCGCCGAGGCCTATATGATCGAAAACGGCAGGATCGGCGCGCCGGTCAAGGGCGCAACCCTGATCGGCAATGGCCCCGATGCGCTGACCAAAGTCTCCATGGTGGGCAATGACAGCGCGATGGACCCCGGCATCGGCACCTGCGGCAAGAATGGCCAGGGCGTGCCCGTGGGCGTGGGCCAACCCACACTCAAAATGCTGGGCCTGACCGTGGGCGGCACCGCGCTGTGATGCTGAGAGCCATTTCACCGGAAGCGAAGACGGTGAAACGGCTCTAATTCTTGTTTTAACGCATTGTTCGAGCCGCCTTGCTGAGCCGCAAGGCTTGAAAATGCTCAGTGGCTGAACAGCACCGGCACCGTCATCTGGTGCAAAAGCCCCCGCGTCACCCCGCCCAGCACCATCTCGCGCAACCGTGAATGGCCATAGCCGCCGACCACGATGAGATCGGCCCCCCGATCCGCCGCGGCATTGAGCAGCAGGTCAGTGGGGTCAGCCTCAGCATCGCTGCTGCGCGTGAGTGAAACCACCACCCCATGCCGGGCGAGATGGGCGGCAATATCGCCCCCAGGCAAGGCATCAGCCCCGGCCGAATCAGCGGTGAGCACCGTGACACTCTCCGCCCTTTGCAGCAGGGGCATGGCATCATGCACCGCGCGCGCCGCCTCGCGGCTGTCATTCCAGCCCACCAGAATATGCCGGCCTGGGGTTTTATGCTCGCCCAAACGCGGCACCACCAGCACCGGGCGGCCGGAGCGAAACAGCATCTCCTCCACCAGGCGGCCATCGCCATCGGGCTGCTGCAGCACGATCAAATCCGACAGCCGCGCCTCCGTCGGCGCCCTATCCCAGGCCGAGGCCTCAATATAGCGCCATTCCCCCAGCACATTCTCCAACCGCAACCGCTCATTGAAGCCCGCCGCCATCACAGAGGCCTCGGCGCGGGCCTTGACCATGAGTTCCTCCAGCAGATCAGCCACCATCAGCCCCGCCGTGGGGTCGGCATAGAGCATCACCGGCGAGAGCGGGTCCGCACAGCGCAGGCCGATCACCCGCGCATCATGCCGCGCCGCGAGGGAGCAGGTGAGGGCCAGCAGCGCCGCATTGCGCTGTGTGCCGTCGATCATGATGAGAATGTCGCGGATATCCATGCTCGCCTCCCGTTTTGTGGGAGCATGGGACCACCCGGCGCCGGCCTTGTCCTTGCGCTAAGTCAAATCCGCTTGGCGGCCATGACAGCGGCCTTGGAACCCGCCCCCACCATCCAGCACCAGCCCAGCAAAGCCAGGCTCGGCGGCGCCACGCCCAGGCCGCGCGCCTCATCGCGATGATGCACCTCCTCCTCCTGGCATTGCGCCAGCATGGCGCGCAGCGCGGGAAAGCTGCGCTCGGCATCCAGCCGGTCGATCTGCTGCTGGTAGTGATGATCGACAAAGCTCTCGACCGCATCGATGGTGGCAAAGATCGCGCGCGGGCCAAACAGCGCCGGAATCGCCCCGGTCAACCACCCCGCCACCCGCCAGATCGGCAGCAGCTTGGAATGTTTCGCCGCCGGCAGCACCTGCTCGATCAGGCGCAAATGCCCCTGCTCGGTCACCATATGGCGCTGGGCGAATTCGCGCGCTGCCGGGTTCCGGCTGATGGCGAGGATGCCGCGATAAATCATCACCGCCCCGGTCTCCCCGGCATGGTCGGAGCGCAATTCGCCCTCCAGCCAGGCGGGCATGCTGTGGATCGGCAGGGCGGCAATATGGTTCATCCCAGCCACATGGCATGCTGACAGGCAGAGGCAAGCACCCCATATCCACGCCATGACACAAACCACGGTTTATTATGATGGCGCCTGCCCGGTCTGCTCGCGCGAAATCGCGCAATACCGCCGCGCCCGCGGCGCCGAGAGCCTGAATTTCATCGATGTCACCGGCTGTGACGAAGCCGCCCTCGGCCCGGGCCTGACCCGGCAGGCCGCCCTGGCCGCCATGCATGTGCGCCGCCCGGATGGCACGCTGGTGCAGGGGGCGCGCGCCTTTGGCGATATCTGGGCCGCGCTGCCCGCCTTTCGCCCCCTGGCCTGGGCCATGCGCCTGCCGGGGGCGGGGTGGCTGGCGGATATCGGCTATGCCGGGTTTCTGCGCGCGCGCCGCCTCTGGCGGTAAACCTTGGCGGAGCTCAGAGCCCCTGCGCCGCCTCCAGCACCGCCGCCGCATGGGCATCTGGCTTCACCTTCCGCCAGACCTTCACAATCTTGCCGTCAGCGCCCACCAAAAAGCTGGAGCGCTCCATCCCCATATAGGCCTTGCCATACATGGATTTCTCCACCCACACGCCATAGGCCTTGGCCGTCACCTGCTCCGGGTCCGAAGCCAGGGGAAATTCCAGATTGTATTTCTTGGCGAATTTCTCGATTGGCGGCATGGCATCGGGCGAGACGCCAATCACCGTCAGCTTCAGCTTGCCCAAAGCCGGCAGGGCCTCCTGAATGCCACAGGCCTGCTTGGTGCAGCCGGGCGTATCCGCCTTGGGGTAGAAATACAGCAGATAAGGCGCGCCCTTGAGCGCCGCCGAGGAGATCTGGCGGCCACCGTTCGCCGCCATCTCAAAGGCGGGGGCGTCATCGCCGGCATTGGGTCCGCTCATGCATTCTCTCCTGCTATGTGGCGGCCGACATGGCGGGCGAAGGCATCGCGCACCAGGGCGGCATGAATGTCGATCTGTGCGCGCAGGGCCGATCCGTCAACCACCACCTCACCCAGCGCCAGCCCCGCACCGCGCAGCAGCACCGCCTCGGCCGAGCGGGAGAGGTCATGATCCATCGGCCGCGCCATCATCAGCCGCCGCAGCCCCAGCAGGCTGCGCCATAGCCGCTCCGCCCGGCACAGCGCCGCGGCTTCGGGCAGCAGCCCCGCCTCCCCCAGCGCCGCCAGGGCGGCCGCGGTGTTGTGGCGCAACAGCTCAGGCCGATGCGGCGCGTGTTCCAGCAACAGCGCCTGGGCGATGAACTCCACCTCGATCATCCCGCCGGGCATGGCCTTGAGGTCCCAGAGGCCTTCAGGCGGCAATTCGCGCAGCAACCTAGCGCGCATCGCCGCCGCATCATGCAGCGCCCTCCCCGCTGGCAGCGGGCGCAGCTGCGCCTGGCGCAGCGCCTGGGCCACCCGCCGGCGGAAGGCCACCGGCCCCGCCACCACCCTCGCGCGCATCAGCGCCATTCGCTCCCAGCTCCAGGCCTCCTCGGCCTGATAGCGTTCGAAGCTGGAGAGCCGCGTGGCCACCGGCCCCTTATTGCCGGTCGGCCGCAGCCGCATATCCACGGCAAAAAGCTGCCCCTCCGCCCCGGGCGAGGAGAGAGCCGCGACAATCTGGTGCGATAGACGAATAAAATAATCGCTCGGCGCGAGGGATTTCGTCCCCCCCTGGCTCGCCTCGGCATCGGCGGCGTGGTCGTAAAGCAGCACGATATCAAGGTCGCTGCCCGGCAGCATTTCCTGCCCACCCAGCTTGCCCATGGCCAGCACCGCCAGCGCGCCGCCGGCCAGCTTGCCGTGGCGGAGGGCGAATTCGGCGGTGACGCGCGGTATCACCGCCCCCATCACATCCTCAGCCAAATTCGAGCGCAAAAGCCCCGCCTCATCCGCCGCCAGCCGCCCTTCCAGCAGGGCGGCATCGATTTCAAAGCGGCGCTCGGTGGCCAGCCTGCGCGCGGCGTCCAGCGCCTCCTCCAAATGCCGCGCCTCGCGCACCCGCGCCAGCATGGGCAAAGGGGCGGTGGGGTCGCTGCTCAGCAGCCCCTCAAAGGCGGCGGGAAAATGCGCCAAATGATCGGCAAAGGGCGGTGCCGCGCCCAAAATGGTGGCGATGCGCCTCAGCAAGGCGGGGTTGCGCTGGATCATCGACAGAATCTGCACCCCCACCGGAAGATGCGACAGCATGGCATCAAACCGCGCCAGCACGGCATCCGGCTCCGCCTCGGCGGCGAAGCTCTCCAGCAGGCCCGGCAGCATGCCGGCCAGCAAGGCCCGGGCGCGCTCGCTGCGGGTGGCGCGCACCCGCCCCTGCTGCCAGCCGCGCAATATGCCCAAGGCCGAGGCCCCATCGCGAAAACCCATCCCCTCCAGCGCCGCCAGCGCCTGGGGCGCATCCTCCGGCCCCTCGGGCATCACGAAGCCGCTCTGTGGGAGTTCACCCACAATGCCTTCGAAAACCTCCAGATAATGCCCCTCCACACAGCGCATGCTGGCGGTCAGCCGCTCGATCAGTGCCTCGGGCCCCGTCAGCCCCATGAAGCTGGCAATGCGCGCAAGCCCGGGCTCATCCTGCGGCAGGCGATGGGTTTGCCGGTCATGCAGCATTTGCAGCCGATGCTCCACCTGGCGCAGCAGCAGATAGGCATCCGACAATTCACCCAGCGCCACGCGGTCCATCCGCCCCGCCGCCACCAAGGCGGTCAGCGCGCCCAGTGTGGTGGGCTGCCGCAAGGCCGGGTCCCGCCCGCCCCAGAGCAATTGCAGCGCCTGGGTGGAGAATTCGATCTCGCGAATACCGCCCCTTCCCAGCTTCACATCATGGCCAGGCACGGTGATGTCCCCGCCCAGGCCCTTATGCTGATTGATCTGCCGCTTGATGGCGTGAATATCCGCCAGCGCCGAAAAATCGAGAAAACGGCGCCAGATAAAGGGCCGGATTTCGCGCAAAAACGCCTCGCCGGCTGCAATATCGCCGGCCACCGGGCGGGCCTTGATCATCGCCGCGCGCTCCCAGGTCGCGCCCATGCTCTCATAATAACTGATCGCGGCGGGGATGGAGACGGCCAGCGGCGTGGCCGCCGGGTCCGGCCGCAGCCGCAGATCGGTGCGGAAGACATAGCCATCGGCGGTGCGCTCATCGAGCAGCTTCACCAATTCGCGCGCAATACGCACGAAGCAGCCCTGCGCCTCATCAGGCTCGGTCGCCACCGAAGGGTCGAACATCAGGATGAGGTCAATATCGGAGGAGTAGTTCAGTTCCCGCGCGCCGAGCTTGCCCATGCCCATCACCACCAGCCCGCAGCCGCGCCCCCCCCGCGCGGCGGCGCGTCTGAGCTCGCCGCGTTCGACGGCAGCGCGCAGCAAATGCCGCAAACAGGCGCCCAGCGCCGCCTCGGCCAGGGTGGTCAGCGCCTCGGTCACCCGCTCCAGCGGCCAAAGCCCGCCAATATCGGCCGCCGCTATCACCAGCGCCGCGCGGCGCTTCACCTGGCGCAGCAGCGTGGCCAGTGCCGGGCGCGCCGTCGCGGCATCGGCGCGGGAAAGCGGCGCGATAGCGAGTTGAAAGGCCTCATCGGCGCCGCGCTCGAGCAGGCGCAGCAGGCTGGCCGGCTCCCGCTCCAGCAGATCGGCCAGATAAGGGCTATGCCCGGCCAGGGCGGCGAGCCAGGGCAGCGCATCGGCATGGGCCAGCAGGGCCTGGGCATTGGCATCACCCTCTTCGAGCGCGGTGCGCAGGCGCATCACCGCATCCGAATCGTATGCCTGGGGCAGTATGGGGTTGCGTGACATCGGCCATGATGGGAAGCGGGTCAGCATGGAAGGTCAAGCCAAGATGACCTGGGAGAAGATCACCCGCCGCGTCAGCCGGTCAGGGGCGCATGCGCTGCGCCTGCTGCGGCGCGTCTTTTCCAGCCATGGCCGCGGGCTGCGCCTGCTCACCCGTGCTGTGCTGGGGCTGGCGATGGCGCTGGGCCTGGCCGCCGGGGCGCTGGCATGGCGGCTGGGCCAGGGGCCGCTGGAACTGACCTGGTTCGCCGGCCAAATACGGCAGGGCATTGCCCTCGATGCCGGCACAAGGCTGCGGGCGGAGTCTATTGCCCTGGCCTGGGATGGCTGGCGCCACGGCGCCAGCGCCCTGCCGGCGATCAGGCTCGATGGGGTGCAGCTTGAGGGGCCGGGGCTTGCGGCCGAGGCCGATGCGGTGCTGCTGCATGTCTCGCTCGCGGCCCTGCTGCGTGGTGAGATCGCCCCCTCCCTGCTGGAGCTTGAGGCGCCGAGGCTGCGGCTGAAGCCAAGTGATGCCACCGCCGGTGAGATGGATACCGCCACCCTGTTGCCCTGGCTCGCCGCCCCCGACGAATTGGGCCGCCACTTGGCACTGCGTGGCTTGCGGGTGCGCGATGGCGCCATCGCCCTGCCCGGCAGCGGCAGTACCCCCGCCATGGCGCTGGAGGGCATTCAACTCTTCGCCCAGCGCGGCCGCGATGGGTTGCGCGCCGATGGCGCGGCCGCGCTTCGCATGGCCGGCATGCAATTGCCGGTTACCGTCCAGGCCACGGGCGGCGGTGCGGGCAGCGAGGTGGTGCTGCGCGTGAACGGGTTGCAGCCGCCGGCCCTGGCCGGGCTCCTGCCGGAACTCGCGCCGCTCGCGGGGCTGCAAACCACGCTCAGCGCCGCCATCACCCTGCGGCTGGATGGCGGGCTGGTGCCGCGCGGCGGGATGCTGGCCCTGGAAGCCGGCGCCGGCCGGCTCAGCCATGAAGGCTGGTCACTGCCGCTGCAGGGGCTTTCCCTGGAAGCGAATATGCGCCGCGATGCGCTGGAACTGACGCGAGCCGCGATCCTGCTGGGCCCGGCTGGGGCGGCACCACAGCTTCACCTCACCGCGCATGGCAGCACCTGGCGGGAGGATGGGCGCTGGCGGGGCGAGGCGGAAACCGCCCTGGCCAGCTTCGACGTGACCCATATCGCCAGCCTCTGGCCCGAGGGGCTGGCGGGGGAGTGGCGCGCGGAGGTGGGGCGGCTCGCCCTGGCGGGGCAATTGCGCGGGGCGCGGCTAGGCCTCGCCCTTGGTGACACCGCAGCAGGGCCGCGGCTGCTCCATGCCCGGCTGCATGCGCCATTCAGCGGCCTGCGGCTCGGCCTGGGCCAGGGGCTCGATATCACTGAGGCGCTGATCGAGGCGAGCGGCACGGCGCAGGCCTTCCGGTTGGAGGCGCTGCGGCTGGTGCTGCCCTCGCCTCGTTCCGGGGCGCCGCCCACCACCATCACCGCCGCCGCCGATATCAGGCGCGAGGCGGGCGAATGGCGTGTCGCGGGCGATCTGGCGCTGGACCAGCTGGCCTTTGCGGATATGCCCACGCTCTGGCCCGAGGGGGTGGCGCCCAAGCCGCGCAAATGGATGGTGGAGAATATGCTGGCCGGGGTGGCGCAAGAGGGCCAGTGGCGCTTCGATCTCGCTCTGCCTGATGGCCAGGCGCCGCAGCTGCGCGCGCTATCGGGCCGGGCGGCGGCCAGCGGCGTCACGGTGCAATGGGTCCGGCCCATTCCACCGGCCATCGAGGTCGCAGGCGAGGTGCAGTTCGGCCCCGATAGCATCACCGTGACGCTGAGCGGTGGGAGGCAGGCGCGGGCCGATGGCAGCGCCTCAGGGCTGGAGGTGACCGGCGGCACGCTGCGCTTTACCGACCTGTCGCAGCCCATCGAACAGGCCGATCTGCAATTGCTTCTGGGCGGATCACTGCCGGATCTGATGACGGTGCTGCGCCACCCAAGGCTGCATCTCTTCGAGCGGCGACCCTTGGAGTTGGTGGTGGCCGAGGGCAGCCATGTCACCCGGCTGAACCTCAATTTCCCGATGCTGGAGGAGATTCCGGCGGAATCGGTCCGGGTGCGGGCGGAATCGCGGCTGAGCAATCTGCGCCTGGGCCGGGCGCTGCTGGGCCGAGAACTCACCCAGGTGCAGGGCGAATTGCTGCTGGAGAGCGAGCGGCTGCGGGTGCAGGGCACTGGCAATTTGCTGGGCGCGCCGCTGCGGCTGACGACTGAGATGGATTTGCGCCCGGGGCCGGCCAATGGCGTGCTATCGCGGGAGACGGTGCAGGGCACCGTCTCGGCCAGGCAATTGGCCCAGCTGGGGCTTGATCTGGGCGATGTGCTCGGCGGGTCCGTCGCCATTGATGCGCGGACCGAGCGGCGGCGCAATGGCCAGGGCATGGTCACCCTGCGCGGTGACCTGGCACCGGCCAGGCTGGCCGTACCGGCGGCGCGCTGGAGCAAGGCGCAGGGCAGCCCCGGCAGCGCCGAGGTGGTGGTCCGGCTGCAGGGCGATAATCTCGTAGGCCTGGATAATGGCCGGCTGGACGTGCTGGATCTGTCCTTGCGCGGGCGCGCCATTGTCAATCGCGGCCGGATCGAGCGCTTTGAGATTGCCGAGAGCCAGTTTGGCGGCAGCCGGTTCCAGGGTGATGTGCGCGCGCCGGCCCAGCCGGGCGCGCCCTGGCAGACGACGCTGCGTGGGCCGCTGCTGGATTTGCGGCCGATCTTTGCCGAGCGGCGTGGCGCGACGGAGGCACCGGCAGAGGCCGCGACCTCGCCCCCCATGGTGCTGGAGGCGCGGTTTGACCGGGTGACGCTGGGCGAGGGCCGGGAATTGCTGGGGGTGCAGGGCCGTGCGGTGGTGGATGAGCGCTCGGTGCTGCGGCAGGGATTTTTGCGCGGCCGCACCGGCACCGCCTCCGGCGCCTTTGAGCTGGTGGTGGCACCGCGGGCGCAGGGCCGTTCCTTGCGGCTCACCGCCGAGGATGGCGGGGCAGTGCTGCGGGCCTTGGATGGGATCAGTTCGATCGAGGGCGGGCGGCTGAACCTCAATGGCGGCTGGGCGAGCAATGCGGTGAACGCGGCCCTGACCGGCACGGCGGAGCTGGAGGGTTTTGTGGTGCGCGGGGCGCCGGCCATTGGCAAGCTGTTGCAGGCGATGACGCTCTACGGGCTGGTGGATGCGCTGCAGGGCGGGGCGGGGCTGAGTTTCAATCGCGCCCATGTGCCCTTCAGCATGAATCGCGAGGTGCTGACGCTCAATGATGCGCATGCCTTCTCGCCCAGCCTGGGGCTGACGGTGCGGGGCCGTGTGCTGCGTGAGGCGGATATGATCGACCTCGAGGGCACCATCGTGCCGGCCTATATGATCAATACGGTGCTGGGCAATTTGCCGCTGGTGGGGCGGCTGTTCAGCCCTGAGCCGGGCGGTGGGCTATTTGCCACGGCGTTTCGGGTGCAGGGGCCGGCGGCGGACCCGCAGGTGCAGGTGAACCCGCTTTCGACCATCACGCCGGGATTTTTGCGCGGGTTGTTCGGCCTGGCGCAGGAGCCGGTGAGTGTGAGCCCGCAGCCGCCGGGGCCAGGGGGGGAGGCGGGGCCGCGGCGGTGATGTGGTGAAAGCGGTGTATTCGGACAAATAGCCGGAAAGCCGGGCTGCGCGGGTGATGCGGCGACCATGTCGTATTCGGACAAATTGCCCCGGCCGGTGGCCAGCAGGGCGGGGGATGGCCGGCGGCGCGGGTGAAGCGGCGACCATGTCGTATTCGGACAAATTGCCCCGGCCGGTGGCCAGCAGGGCGGGGGATGGCCGGCGGCGCGGGTGAAGCGGCGACCATGTCGTATTCGGACAAATTGCCCCGCAGTGGCGGCGGTGGCTTTGGCTTCAGGATGGGATTGTCAAACAGCGCTTGATTTATAGGATTATTTACCGATAAAAGCAAGCGGCAATCCGCCCGGCGCTATTCCCATATGGCGCGATTTTTTGCATGATCTGGCATCATGTCGCAGCCGCCGGATATCGCGCCCATCCTCACCGTTCTGGACGAGGCCCTGCATGGAGGGCGCTGCCTGGAGGCCGCTGCGGCGCTGCGCGCCCTTTCACGGCTGGTGCCACAGGATTTGCGGGTTCGGGCGGCCTTGGCGCGGGCGCTGTTTGCTGCCGGGCTCTGGCAGGAAGCCTGGGATGTCTATGAGGTGCGCTTCGAATTGCTACCCAAAATCTTCCCCAAGGTGAGCCGGATGGGGCCGAATGGGCCGGAGCCCATGCCGCTTTGGCGCGGCGGCCCGGCGCCCGAGGCGCTGCTGGTGATGGGTGAACAGGGCTTGGGCGACACCATCCAATTCGCCCGCTACCTGCCCATGCTGCAGGCGCGGGGGGTGCGGGTGCATGCGGTGTTGGATGGGCGCATCCATGCGCTGCTGGCGCCGCTGCTGGCGGGGATTGACCTGCGCGCGAGCGGCATGGCGGGGCGGGTACAGGGGGTGAAATCCTGGCTGCCGCTGCTCAATCTGCCACAGGCGCTGGGGCTGCGGCCGCAGGAATATCGCGGACAAACCCCCTATCTGACAGCGGATGGGGCGCGCGTTGCGCGCTGGCGGGCGCGGATCGGCGGTGAGGGCTTGCGGATTGGCATTGTCTGGCAGGGCAACCCAGCGGCGCCGGTGGATCGGCATCGCTCAGCGCCGCTGGCGGCTTTCGCCCCCATTGCGGCTCTGCCGGGGGTGCGGCTTTTCGCGCTGCAAAAGGGCCCGGGCGAGGATGCTCCCGCCCCTTTCCCGCTTGAACGGCTGGGGCCGGAGATGGATCAGGGGCCGGATTGGTTCCTGGATACCGCGGCAGCGATGGTGGCACTTGATCTTGTGGTGTCAGTGGACACGGCGGCCTTACATGTGGCCGGCGCGCTGGGACGGCCGGCGCTGCTGCTGGCGCATGGGCGCGAGAGCGATTGGCGCTGGCAGCAGGGGCGGGAGGATACCATCTGGTACCCTTCGGTGCGGCTGGTGCGCTGCCCCGATGGCGGGGCGGATTGGCGTGCGGCGGCGGCCCGGGCGGCTTTTCTGATCCGGACGGGGAACCTGCCTGCGGCGGTCTAGAGGCGTTTCAGCGCGAGCGAAGACGGCGAAACGGTTCTAGATTTTGTTTTTTAAGCATCTTTATCTGTTCAAACGATTCCGTTTGAGCGGTTGATGCTCGAATGATCACATGCGGGCGGGGCTTGACCCTGCCGGGCGCCCCATGCATGGCGCGACTGTAACCAATCGCCCAGGATACTGACATGTCAGAAGCCCAGATCACCAAGGGGACCGGTCTGCGCGCCCGTTCCTCCCGCCTGGCTCAGTCCAGCCCGTTTCAGCGGCTGGTCATCGGCCTCATCCTGATCAATGCCGTCACGCTGGGCCTGGAGACGTCCGACCGCGTCATGGGCGCTATTGGCGGAATTTTGCATGTCTTGGACATGGTGTTGTTGTTGGTGTTTACTGCCGAACTGGCCTTGCGGATCTTCGCCTTCCGTGGCGGGTTCTTCCGTGACCCGTGGAGCCTCTTCGATTTCGCGGTCATTATTATCGCCTGGATGCCGGCCTCGGGCGCGCTTTCGGTGCTGCGGGCGCTGCGGGTATTGCGGGTCCTCAGGCTGATCTCAATCGTTCCCTCGCTGCGCAATGTGGTGGAGGCGATGCTGGCTGCGCTGCCGGGCATGGGAAGCATCATGCTTCTGATGGGCCTCGTCTTCTATGTCAGCGCCGTCATGGCCACCAAACTTTTCGGCGCCGAGATGGAAGAACAATTCGGTACGCTGGGTGCCAGCCTGTTTACCCTGTTCCAGCTTATGACGCTCGATGACTGGGCCAATATTGTGAAGCCGGCGACGGAGGCACAACCCTTGGCGCTGCTCTTCTTCATGCCCTTCATCATCATCTCGACCTTCGTGGTGCTGAACCTGTTCATTGGCGTGATTGTGGAGAGTATTCAGTCGCTGCGTGACGAAAAGCCAGGGGCCGAGAAGCCAGACATTGCGGCAGTGCTGGCCGAGGTCAGGGCGCTGCGGGCGGAGTTGGCGGCGCTGAAGCGCTGAGGAAGCGCGCAGCATGGCGGTATCAAAGCGGGCGGCAGAATCGTGGGCTATGTGCTGAGCAGGGCGGAATAAAACCGGTCCCCTGATGGGTGATCCGCCTTGGGGGCGGCCGGGCTCTTTGCGTCTAGCCGAGAGACGGTTTTGGCTGCGAGGCATGAGACCAATGGGGCGTGCCCTGCTTTTGCAACGTCACGCTGGCCTGAATGGGTAGGGCCGTTGACATCCATCGCGATAAATTACTAAAATGTAAGAATTCGGGTAGCACCGCGCGTGGTGGTGCAACAGGCACAGAAATGAGTTCTTCCAGACAGGGATAGAGGCTAATCAATGGATAATCTTCTCATCTTGGCTGCTGATCCAGCCGCCTGGGTTGCACTCACCACCCTCATTGCGATGGAGGTGGTGCTCGGCATTGACAACCTGCTGTTCATTTCGATCCTGACCAATAAACTGCCTGAACATCAGCGTGAGCGCGCCCGAATGATTGGTATCGGCGCGGCGCTGATACTGCGGCTTGTGCTGCTGAGCCTTGTTTTTGTCATCGTACAGTTGACTGAACCCGTTTTGACGCTGTTCGGCCAGAGTTTTTCATGGCGTGACATGATACTCATAGGTGGCGGGCTGTTTTTGGTCTGGAAGGCAACCAAGGAAATCCACCACAGCGTTGATCCTGACCCAGGGCCGGACATGTTTGGCGGTGGGACGGTGGCGATGAATTTCGCTGCGGCGGTCGCGCAAATCCTGTTACTGGATCTGGTTTTTTCGTTGGACAGTATAATCACTGCCGTGGGCATGACTCAACACGTCGAGATAATGGTTATTGCGGTGGTCTTCACGGTAATCGTGATGCTCCTTGCTGCAACTCCGCTGGCGCAATTCATCAGCGCGAACCCAACTGTCGTTATCCTCGCATTGTCATTTCTGTTCATGATTGGCATGACGCTGATCGCCGAAGGCTTTGGTGTGAAAGTGCCGAAAGGCTATATTTATGCGGCGATGGCTTTCTCGGCCGTGGTTGAAGGTCTCAACATGCTCTCGCGCCGCTCGCGGTCGAGACTGCAGGAGGGTGCCAAGCGCAACACCGTGCAGCGGTGAAGCGTGAGGGGTGGCTGGCGACATTCGGACGGCCCAATAACTGACTGCGATGGCTGAGATTGTCGGCCGGCGCTTCATCGGAGCGAGGCCCAGCTTTACCGGCGCGCGGCCTCAACCTCTTGCCGTTTTTGGTCGATGCCACTGCCCTGTGATATTGCCTTCAGCCCTCCCGGCGGGGATGACGGCGCACCCGTCTGAGGTCCACCAGCCTGGCCGCCATGCGGTAGCGGGCCTGAGCGAATGGCTTTGCTACCGCGACGACGCGCGGTGAATCTGCCGCGCCTGCGGCTCCTGCAGGAAGACCGACGCCATCAGCGCCGGTATCATCTGCGTGCGGTTCAGCGGCCTCGGCAGGCTGGCCGGGTCGAACTGGCCGGGCGCGCCACTGTTCAGGTGCTGCAGCCAGGCGACGTAGCTGCGCGCATTGCGGTTGTCTGGCTCGACCTGCAGCGCCTCCTGCATCAGTTGGAGCGCAGTCTCCCGCTTGCCCTCGGCCCAAGCCAGCAGGCCGCGCTGGATCAGCACATAGGGGCGAATGAACGGAGGATCACGGCGGCTGAGGGCGATGCCGCGCTCGGTCTGCGCCCGCGCCTGTTCGAGATCTCCGCTCAGAATACTGAGAAACGCGGCGTTCAGGGCATGGATGGCACGCGTGGACAAAAGAGAATCGGCCAGTTGAACCTCGAGCGCGGCCTGCGCTGGATCACCCTCCAGCAGGAAGAGGACGGCGTTCAGGTTCAACAACGCTGAATGTTCGATATGATCATCGCGTGTCCAGTTGCGCCCCAGCATGGTGCTTGTTGTCGCGCGCACGCCGCTGAGATCCGTCTCGGCGCCCTCAAGAAAGTCATTCAGCTGGGCGAGGACGACCCGGTAGGGCACGACCTCGGCAAAGGCTTCGCGCGCTCCGCGGCGCAGCAACGCCACCGCATTCAAATCCGGCTGGGACAGCCCCAGGAGCCTTATCGGCTTCCCATGATCCGATACCACAATCTCCAACCTGAGCCCTGCTCCAACATGCAACATGGTGGCGGATATGCGGATGTGCTCCATGCCGAAGAGGTCCTGCAGGGCTGCGGTCAGTCCAGTCAGCTTCAGCGGCTCCGCCAGCGCGCCGATTAAGGTGCCGCGAGAGGCGACACGGGGGGTGGGCACCGGCACGACTGAGGGGACAGAGACGATGCGGGCGATTTCGGTGACGAAGATTTCTTCAGCGGCACTGCGCGTGAGCCCGGTATTCTGCACGATGGGCGGCAGCCCGACATTGACCGACATGGTGTTGGAACTGATCGCAGCGTCGCCCGCCATCAGGCCCATAAAGAGCGCGCCAAGGAAACTGATTGTCATAAAATCCATCATGGATCTCCCAGCGGACATTGCACGAACTGTAATTCGCAACAAAACCATAAATAGCGTTAATGGTTATGGCCGGGCATGCCGCCGTCAACAAGGGTCAATCTGGAAATTTACCCCGCCCTCTCAACCCTTTATGGCAAGCCACGCATCAGGCAAATCGATCTGGCTCAGCGCCTGGGCTTGATGAAGAGCATGCCATGTTCATCACAACTCAGTCTAACGAACCGGGCGGCACGGCCAATGCCCCCAATGGAGGGGCCCTGACCACGCCCCGAAGGTAACCCAGTCGCCGCTGGCTGTGGCTGCCGTCAGGCTGGAAAGGGCATCATACAAGGGGCATCACCATGGGAGATAATTCATAAGTTCCCGGCGTTTTTGGGCATGCCTCAGCCTTGGCGCTCGATCCATTTTTTCTGGCTAGACTTGCGCCTATGGCCTTGAGGACCATCCCCTGCCACCGATTTGACTGCACCCTCGGAGAACTCAGCGGCAGGCTTGGGCGGCAGGACCAGATGGAAATATTCGTCGCTGTTCTCCGCTATGATCACCGTTATACCAGAGAGCACCTCGATAGCTTCAGACACCAACGCAGCAACTGGATTGGCAATCAGCGCCGATTTAGAGCCTGTTTTCTTTGAAAAAACACACTGCGCAGGCGATAAATTTTATTTTTTAGCGCATTTTTAGCTGATCAAACGATTTCATTTGAACGGATGATACTCCATTCAGTTATTGAATCAAAAATCAGGCAACCGGGGCAAAACCCCGGGCGATCAGGCTATTGCGCCCGCTCTGACGAGGTTTCGCAGGTCGGGCAGGTTCCATGCGCCGGCGACATGAACGCGGTGGCCGAGATATTGCCAGAAGCCAGAGCCATTTCACCCAAGGCGAAGACGGTAAAACGGCTCCAGTCTTTGCTTTTGCGCATGTGCCGGTTCGCCTTGCAAAGCCGCAAGGCTTGACAATGCTCTATACCGCCGGGCGGCTGCGCACCTCGTAGGGGATCTTGCGGGGAAGGAATTCGCCCTGCTTGAGGTCGCCCGAGAAGACGCCATCCTCCACCACCACGCGCCCGCGCATCACCGTCACGCGCGGCCAGGCGGTCACCTTGTGCCCCTCCCACGGCGTGTAATCCGTCTCGTGCATGTCCTCGGCGCGGATGGTCTTGTCGATGCCGGTCTCCAGCACCACCACATCCGCATCCGAGCCCACCGCCAGCGCGCCCTTGCGCGGATACAGCCCCATGATCTTGGCCGCGTTGGTCGAGACCATGTCCACGAAATGCTCCGGCGTATAGCCGCGCTTGGTGACCATCTGCGTGTACATCAGGCCTACGCGCGGCTCGACGCCGGAATTGCCGCCCGTGGTGTCGTCGATGCGGCTGCCCTGCAGCTTGATGCGCAGCGGGCAGCAGAGTTCGTCGGTCGCGATGACCTGCAGCGCGCCGCGGTTGGTCGCCTCCCACAGCTTCTTCTGGTCCTCGGGGTATTTGAGCGAGGGGTAGGTGTGGTAGATTTGCCCATTGGGCTTTTTGTAGTCCTCGGCGGTGTACATCAGGTACTGGTGCAGGGTTTCGCCATACATCGGGAAGCCACGCGCGCGGGAATTGGCCAGCGCGGCCACGCCCGTCGCCGCCGAGACATGCACCATGTACAGCGCGCAGCCCTCGACATTTTCGGCCAGGCGAATGACGCGGTTGAACGCCAGCTCCTCGGAGAGCGTATTGTGCACCTCGGCCATGAATTCGAAGCCCACGCGGTTTTCGCGAATCAGCTTCTCATACATGAACATGACGATGTCATTATCCTCGGCGTGGATGGCGGCGATGCCGCCCTGCTTCGCCACCACCTTCAGCGCTTCCCAGATATGGCCGTGCTGGACCATGCGCCCGGTCTGGCCGTAGCGGATATCGGTGGTGAACATTTTGATGCTGGCATGGCCGGCCTGGATGGCTTCGGCCACCTCGCCGAACTGCACCTGCGGGATCGCGCCCATCAGCGTCAGGTGCCAGCCATAGTCGCAGTAGCAATCGCCCTTCCAGATCGCGTCGGTCTGCTCGATCGCCTGCTGGATGGAACGCTCATGCGTGCATTGCACGAAGTCGATCAGCGTGGTGGTGCCGCCCCACAGGGCCGCGCGGCTGACCTGCGAGGGTGGGTCGGTAAATTTCGCCGGGTCGGCCGCGCTCATCTTGATGGCGGAGGAACAATGGATATGCGGGTCGATGCCGCCGGGGATCACCAGGCCTCCCTTGGCGTCGACCGTACGCCCGGCCGCGGCCAGGGTTCCAGGCGCGCCAATGGAGACGATCTTCTGCCCGGCGATGCCGATATCGACGGCGGCAAGCCCGCTCGGCAGCACGCATTGGCCGTTGGTGATCAACAGATCCAGCATCACGCCATTCCTTCTCTCGCTGTTTTCCCAAGCATCGGGTTTTCCCCAAGCACCGGGTCGCCGGCCACGAAGCCATCGAGCAGTCTCTGCGGCGCGATGCCGCGCATGATGAACACCATGCGGCTGGTGTGGTCCGCATCCGGCCAATCGGGCAGCCAGCGCGGCTCGTACATCGTGTGCTGCACGGCGTGGATGGCGGCCGGGCCGCCTTGCCTGTCCGCGAAGGCCACGATGCCCTTCACGCGCAGCAAATCCTCGCCATGCTCCTGCGCGAGGCGCCCCAGCGCCATGGCAAAGGCCAGGCGCGTCATCGGCCGGCGCAGCGTCATCGTAAATGCGGCGATGCCGTGCGCATGCACCGCGGTCGCGAAGCGGCGCGCACGCGGAATGGCCGTGATGGCGCCGCCGAACAGCAGCGCCGCCGGGTCGCCCAGCTGGGCATCGACCAGGCCGGCCAAAGGGTTCAGCGCGGCGAGTTGCGCACGCAGTGCATCTGAGGCGGGCGCCAGGTCGGTCTTGGTCAGCAGCAGCCGGTCCGCACTCGCGGCCTGCGCGACGGCTTCGGGGAAGCGTTCCAGCGTGCTGGCACCCAGCACGGCGTCGATCGCGGTGACGACGGTATCGACGCCCAGCGAGGCCTCCAGGAAGGCATCCGCCGAGAGGGTGTAGAGAATGGGCGCCGGCTCCGCGAGGCCGCTCGTCTCCAGCACGATGCGGCGGAATGGGCGATGTTCGCCGCGCGCGAGGCGGCGGAGCAGCATGTACAGCGTCTGTGCCAGATCCTGCCGCACCGCGCAGCACACGCAGCCATTGGGCAGTTCCACCACGTCCTGATCCAACGTTTCGAGCAGCAGGTGATCGAGGCCGATGGCGCCGAATTCATTGATGATGACGGCGGTGTCCATAAAGCCCGGGCTCGCCAGCACGCGCGCGAGGAAGCTGGTCTTGCCGCTGCCCAGGAAGCCCGTCAGCACCGAAAACGGCAATCGCTGTGCCGGAACGGGCGGCGGTGCCGCGATCATCGCCACCGCCTACCCCTCACATGTGTGTCTCTGCCCTGCGCACGCATCATGACGAAGCCAGGGTGGCACGGCGGCGCTTAACAGGTAAGCCTGCGGCGATCGCTGATTGCAGCGCCCGTTACATAGCCGAGGTCGCCGCGCCCAAGCTTCCACCAAACGGGGGGGGCGCGTGACTTTAGCGTGCGAGAATGCGGCCAGCGAGGCCGCTCGCGAAGGAAACACGCCCATCCACCTCAGCCGCGACCCTGCCCCGCCATAGGCCGCGCCCGATGGGGCGGGGTTGCTGGCCGACCTCCGCAGCGCGACAGCGCGATCACTCGTGATGCGCCACCCCATCAATCTGGCCGCAGAAATGCAGCAGCGTCTTGGCGCAGGCCACCGGCATGAGCGTTTGGATGGCGTGGAAGCGGGTGGGCAGGTTGACCACGCGAATCCCCGGAATACCGGCCCGAATCTGCGCCTCCTCATGCCCCGTCACCACGCCCGCGGTGGGGTAAAGCCCAAGCGTGGGCACCGCCACCTTGGTGAGATAGCCCGAGACATCCACCTTCGAAGCCACGCGGGAGAGGGCGATCAGCACCTCCACCGGTGATTTGCCCATCTCATCGGCATACCAGCGCACCATCGCCGGGTCGGCATCCGGCGGAAAGCGGGTGGCGCCATTGACGTAATCCGACCAGCCGCGGCTGCCCATGATCCGCAACGCATCCTGCCAAGTGGCATGGCCGCAGGCAAAGGCCTCCTGCGTCGCCTTGGGGATGGTGACCGGTGCTGCCAGCAGGGTGAGGCTGCGCAACCGCTCCGGGATGGTCGCCCCCATCACGATGCCCAGAATGCCGCCCAGTGATTCGCCGCAATAATGCACCGGGCCGCCGCCCAGATGGTCCATGATCGCCACCAGATCTTCGAGAAAACCCTCGACATGGATGTGGCTATCGGCGTCGAAATCGAAGGTGGATTGCCCCAAGCCGCGCAGATCGGGGCAGACCACCCGGTAGAAGCGCGAGAGATAGGGCACCCAGGCATGCCAGAACACCGCCGAGCGGCCATAGCCATGCTGCAGAATCAGCCAAGGCGCATCGCGCCAGGGGTCGGTATTGTCGTGAATGGTGAGGTGCAGGCTGGGTTTTCCCGGCCTTTGCAGCATGGGCATGGCGTTTTCCTTGGATGTCCTGGCGGCAGGATAGGTCGGTTTGCGGCGCGCGGGAATCGCCTGAGGTGAATCCGTGGCATGACGCGCCGCCATCAATCGAACAGCATCTCCACCGCGCGCGGCGCCATTCCGCCATTGGAATGGCCAACCCCGGGGACGAAGGCCATGCGCCAGCCAAAGGGCACAGCCAGCCTCGCGGCCGCCTCACGCGCTGCCGCGAAAAACGCCTGGCCGCGGCCAAAACGATGCGGGCCTTGCCGCATCGCCTCGGGCGTCTGGCGCAGGGTGGGGCGGGTGAGGCGAATATCCTGCTCGCCCAGAAGCACCACCGCCGGGCGCGCCAGGCCCCGGCGCAGCGCCGCCTCACCGGCCGTGGTGCCGGCCAGCCCATAGGGGAAGGCCCGGGTGATATCGGGCCATGTGTAGAAGCCGGCATTGGCGAAGACCATGCGACCCACGCCCTCGGCATCACAAAGCCAGTTGTAGCGATGGGAGAATTGCGAGCCGGCGGAATGGCCATAAAGGTGGAAACGCCCAGCCGAGCCATCCTCACCCACCGCGCGGCGCGCTGCCGCCACCGCCCTGGGCAGGGCCCAGAAGCTCCAGGCCTCACGCGGGCGGCCAGCACTGGCACCATCATTATAGGCGGCAGAGCCGGGATAGGCGGCCTGGCTGAATTCAGGGCAGACCAGCAGAAAGCCGCGCTGCTCGGCATATGGCGCCCAGGTATCGCGATAGGCCCGCGCGGTGCGGCCCGCGCCATGCAGCACCGCCACCACCACCCCGCCGGGCCGCCAGGAGGCCGGGCGATGCAGCCAGACCGGCATCTCGCCGCCGGCACTGGGCTCGACAAAGGTCATGCGCGCCGACCCCGCGCTGATGGCCGCCTGGGCAAGAGCGGGGGCCACCATGGCGGCGGGAAGCAAACGGCGGGTGATCATCAGGGCAATCCCTAGGCGAGGTGAGCAGGTTACGGAACAACGCTGCTGGTGGAGTAAAAGAGCGAAAGGGCTTTGCCCTCTCGCGCTCTCCCACCAGGGTCGACATGTATGTCGACGGTTTCCTGGACCTTTGAATAATTTTTTTATATAAAATAATACTTAAATTTTTATTGAATTATAATATCAAATTACAAATTAAACGAAGGTGCAGGAAACTAAGTTTCCTGCTGGGGTGCTCGAGGGGCAAAGCCCCTCGATTTTATCATCCCCGCTATCGGTTTTTACCAGCCAGTCAGACTATGCGACGTTCACAGGGCGTCCAATTGCAGCCCTTCGCGGCGAATCACCTCGCCCCAGCGCCGCGCCTCATCGCGCACGAAGCCGGCGAATTCCTCCGGGGTATTGGGGAAGGCCACGCCGCCCAATTCAGCGAAGCGCGCCTGGGTGGCGGGCATTTCCAGCATGGCGCGGATATCGGCATTGATGCCGCGCAGCGCTGGCTCCGGCAGGCCCGGGGGGGCGAAAATGCCAAACCAGGTGTTCACGTCGAAATTGGCCAATTCGCCCCCCGCCTCACGCATGGCCGGGATATCGGGCAATTGCGGGCTGCGCCCGGCCGAGGTGACTGCGAGGGCACGCACCCGGCCCGAACGCACCAGTTCGATGATGCCTGTCAGGTTATCGATCGCGAATTTCACATTGCCGGCCAGCAGGTCGGTCTGCATCGGCGCTGAGCCGCGGAAGGGCACATGCACCGCCTCCACCCCCAGCAATTGCAGCATCCATACGGGGGTGAGATGGGTGGATTGCCCCACCCCGGTCGAGCCAAAAGCGGCGCGGCCACGCTGGCCACGCAGCCAGGCGATGAATTCCGCCAGATTGCGGGCCGGAACATCATTGTTGCAGACCAGCACATTCGGGCCGCGAATGGTGCCGATGATCGGCGTCTGCTGCGCCATGGTGTAGGGCAGGTTGCGGAACAACGAATAGGCGATGGCCTGGCTGCCGATATTGCCCGAGAGCAGCGTCAGCCCATCGGGCCGGGCGCGGGCCATTTCGGCCGAGCCGATGGTGCCGCCCGCGCCGGGGCGGTTTTCCACCACCACCGGCCCACCCCAGAGGGTTTGCAAATGCTGCGCCACGAGCCGGCCGATGATATCGGTGGTGCCGCCCGGTGCCACCGGCACGATAACGCGCACCGGCCCGGCGGGGCGCCAGGATTGGGCAAAAGCGGGAGCCGCCAGCAAGGGGGCGGCAAGCAGGCTGCGACGTCGCATCATGAAATATCCATCTGTAAGCCTTCGCGTTGGATCACGCCGCGCCATTTGGCAATCTCGGCCTGCACGAAGGCGGAAAAATCGGCCGGGCTGCCGGGCATTGGCACACCGCCCATCTGGGCGAAGCGCGCACGGGTCTCGGCCATGTTGAGGAAGCTGTTGATCTCGCGGTTCAGCACCGCAATGGCGCCCGGTGGCGTATTGCCATGGGCAAACATGCCAAACCAGGTGTTCACCTCGTAATTCGCCAACTCCGCCATGGTTTCACGCAGCGGCGGCAGATCGGGCAATTGCGCATTGCGATCGGCCGAGGTCACCGCCAGGGCGCGAACCTGCCCGGCGCGAATCTGCTGCACTGAGGTGGTAAGATTGTCGAAGCTGAACTGAATATTGCCAGCGACGAGGTCCATCATCAGCGGCCCTGCACCGCGGAAGGGCACATGCGTGGCCTCCGTGCCGGTGAGCTGGCAGAACCACACGCCAGACAGATGCGGCGATTGCCCCACGCCCGAACTGCCATAGGCCAGCTTGCCCGGATTGGCCTTCAGGTGGGCGACGAATTCGGGCACGGTGCGGGCGGGGATGGAGGGGTGCAGCAGCAGCGCATTCGGCCCGCGGATCATATTGCCCACCGGTGCGAGGCTCTCGGGCCGGTATTGCAGGTTGCGGAACAGCGAATAGGCAATGGCCTGCGGCCCGATATTGCCCGAAAGCAGCGTCAGGCCATCGGCGGGGGCGCGCAGCACATCCATGGTGCCGATGGTGCCACCGCCACCCGAGCGGTTATCGGCCACCGCATTGATCCCGAAGCGGCTTTGCAGATGCTGCGACAGCATTCGGGCCATGATGTCGGTGGTGCCGCCGGGGGCTGCGGGGACCACGATGCGCATGGGCTGGGTGGGGCGCCATTCGGCGGCATCACCCTGCGCGCGGGCAATAGCGGGCAGGAGCAAGCAGGCCTGCATGGCCGAACGGCGGTGGAGCATGGGGTGTTCCTCTGGTTTTGGTCTTATGCGGCGTTTTTGACGCAAGCCAGGGCTGACGAAAAGGCCTCATGCGCCGCCGAAAAGATCATTCCAACACAATCATTTGTCTTTTCCGGAAAATCGATCACCGCTTCTTGCAATTTTGGGTTTGATCCGTTGCGCAATGGGGCGTATGGGACGCCCCCTACGAGCTACTGCTTCGTAGTGTCACAACGCCGAAATCTGCCACTGCGAAAAACCTTGAGCCGCCGCACGCGACCGGTTCGGCCATATTTTAAGGGAGGTCGGGGCCATCAGCCCTGAATTCACCACTGAGCGACACAATTGCACCCGTCTCTATCGCCAAGAAACTCGGTTTCAAGCCCGGCATGGTCTGCGCCGTTATTGATCCGCCCAACGGCATGAAACACGGCCTGCCGGTCTCCACCGCCTCGGAGCCTGAGCTGATTTTGGCCTTCGCGGCGGATCGTGCGAGCCTCGGGCGCGCTGCCGCCCGCGCGCTTGATCTCTATGGCGTGGGTGGCCGGCTTTGGTTCGCTTATCCGAAAAAGGGCGGGCCGATTCGCTCGGATCTCGACCGTGAGCATGGCTGGGAGCCGCTGACCCAGGCTGGGCTGCTGCCCGTGGCGCAGGTGCCGCTGGACAATATCTGGGTCGCGCTGCGCTTCCGCCTGCGCGAGGAAGTGCCCACGCTCACCCGCAAGGTCTGAGCCGGCAGGTTCAGCTTTCCGGCTGAATGCCCTGCCGCCGGATGAGGCCGCCCCAACGGGCGGCCTCTTCGGCGATAAAGGCGCGAAATTCCGCAGCAGTGCCGGCGGTGACCTGAAAACCGGCGGCCTCCATACGCCCTCGCGCCTCAGGGGCATCGAGGGCGCGCCGCGCCTCCATCGCCAGCCGCTCCACCCGCTCGGCCGGCATGCTGGCCGGGCCTATCAGGCCATTCCAGGCATAGGAGGTGGCGCCGGCCAAGCCTTCCTCCTGCAGCGTCGGCACATCGGGCAATTGTGGCACCCGGGCCTGCGCGGTCACCGCCAGGGCGCGGGCCTGCCCCTCACGCAATTGCGGCAGAATGCCCGAGACGATGATGATAATGGCCTGGATGCGCCCCGCCACCAGATCCACCACCGCCTGGGGAAAGCCGCGATAGGGCACATGCACCATCTCGGTGCCGGTGCGCGCCATGAGATCCACCATGGCCAAATGCCCGCCGGAACCCGCGCCGACCGAGCCGTAAGCGATCGCCCCGGGATTTGCCCGGGCATGGGCGATGAATTCGGCAAAGCTGCGCGCCGGCAGCGACGGGTGCACCGCCAGCACCTGCCCGGTGCGCGCCAGCAGCGAAATCGGTGCGATGTCGCGCATCGGGTCATAGGGCAAATTGGCAAACAAGGCCGGTGCCGTGGCGATGGGGCCATTGATGGAGACGCCCAGCGTATGGCCATCCGTTGCCTTGGCCACGGCATCGGTGCCGATATTGCCCCCTGCCCCCACCCGGTTCTCAATCACGAAGGGCTGGCCGAAGACGGCGCTGAAATGCGGCACCAGGGTGCGGGCCGCGGTATCGGGGGTGGAGCCACCCGGGAAGGGCACGATGATGCGCACCGGGCGCTCAGGCCACACGCCCTGCGCCCGGGCCAGCATGGGGGTGGCGGCGCCCAGGCTCAGGGCAGCGCGGCGGGTGATGGGTGGCATGGCGGTCTCCTCAGTCTTGCTCTGGCATAGCCCGAAGCATGGGGGCCAGACCAGGGCAGCCCCCTACCCCACAGCCTCCACCGCGATAATGCGCCAGGCCCAATCCTCGCCATCCGGGCCCCTTGTGTGCACCGTCTCACCCGGGCGGATAAAGCTGGGGAAGCCGATGGACCACAGGCTGGCATCATCGAGCGCCAATTCCCCCTCGGGCAGACGCAAATGCCAGCCGAAATCGGCATCATGCTGCAGATCGCCCCGGCGATCCGGCGCATCCGGCGCGTCCAGCCAGGCCGGCCAGGGTGCTGGGTCGGCCAGCCAGGCCTCGGTGCTGGGCCCGCCTTGGAGGTCGAGCGCCAGGTGAATGCGGATGCGCCGCGCCGGGTCGCCCATCGGGCGGCCAGGGCCGGAGAGCAGGGTCATGGTGATCTCATGCATGGCCCCAGCCTAGCGCATTTGCGCTGTCTTGCGCGGCGGGCTTACCGAAAGGTGACCAGCCCGCCCTGCGGGCTGCCCAGAACCGTATCATCGCGCATGGCGACATGGCCGCGCACAATGGTGGCCACCGGCCAGCCATGGCAGAGATGGCCGGCAAAAGGCGTCCAGCCGCAGGGGCTGGCGATCCAGCTGTCTTCGATCCGGCGCTGCGCCTTCATATCCACCAAGGTGACATCGCCATCATAGCCCAGCGCCAGCCGGCCCTTGCCCACGGCGCCATAGACCCGTGCCGGGCCCGCCCCCATCACATCGACCAAACGGGTGAGGCTGAGCCGGCCGGCGGAGACATGGTCGAGCATCAGCGGCAGGATGGTTTGCACCCCGGTGAGGCCCGCAGCGGTGGCCGGCCAGGGGCGCTCCTTGGCGGCGCGCGAATGCGGCGCATGGTCGGAGCCCACCACATCGATGGTGCCATTGGCCATGGCAGCCCAGGCCGCCGCCAAATGGCGCGCGTCGCGGATGGGCGGGTTCATCACCGCATAGCCGCCCAGCCGGTCATAGGCCTCATCGGTCTGGGTGAGGTGGTTCAGCAGCACCTCCACGGAGGCGATGTCGCGGCATTCGCCCAGGAATTCCAGTTCCTCGGCGGTGGAGACATGCAGGATATGCGCCGGACGGCCAGTCTTGCGCGCCAGGCCGACCAGGCGCTTGGTGCCGATCAGCGCGCATTCCACATCGCGCCATTCGGCATGCAGCCGGTGCGGGCCACCAGCCTCATAGGCTGGCTTGCGGGCCTGCAGCCGATACTCATCCTCGGAGTGATAGGCGATGGGCCGGCGGCCCGAGCGCATCGCGCGCTCCAGCGAGGCATCATCCTCCACCAGCAGGTCGCCCGTGGACGAACCCGCAAAGATCTTCACCGCGCAGACATTGGGCTCGACCTCCAGCCGGGCGAGGTCATCGAGATTGGATTTCGCACCGCCGACATAAAAACCGATATCGCACCAGGAACGGCCCTGGGCGTAGCCGCGCTTCCATTCCAATTGCTCGGAGGAGGTGATGGAAGGGGTGGTATTGGGCATGTCAAAGACGGTGGCGATGCCGCCCAGCAACGCAGCCTTCGTGCCGCTCTCCAGGGTTTCAACCGAGGCATCGCCCGGGTCACGCAAATGAACATGGGCGTCGATCATGCCGGGCAGGACATGCAAATGGGCGCAATCAATGCTCTGGGTGGCGCTGGCCAGCCTCAGGTCGCCCATGGCGGCGATCTTGCCGGCACGCAGGCCGATATCGGCGCGCGCCTCGCCCCAGGGGAGCACGCATGTGCCGTTCTTCAGGATCAGGTCGAAATGCTGCGGCATGGTGGGTTCCTTACAGGGCTTTCAAACTGCGACGGCGGGCGGAAAAAATCCACCCGGGCGGCGCCCCCACTCATCAATCAACCAAGCCACCCCCCGCCTGCAAGGCCCGCCACACCGCCTCCGCGGTTGCCGGCAATTGCAATGCGGCCCCGGCCGGCAGGGCATCGGCAATGGCGTTCATGATCGCCGCCGGTGCTGCGGTGGCGCCGGCCTCGCCCACCCCCTTCACCCCCAGCGCATTGGTCCGGCATGGCGTGGGCGCGCTGTGGCAGGCAAAGCCCGGCAAATCCGCCGCGCGCGGCAGGGCGTAATCCATGAAACTGGCGCTGAGCAATTGGCCCTCACTGTCATAGGCAATGCGCTCAAACAGCGCCTGGCCAATGCCCTGGGCGGCACCCCCCATCACCTGGGCATCGGCCAGATGATGGTCGAGCACCACGCCGCAATCATCGGTCGCGGTATAGGCGACGAGGGTGACGAGGCCGGTATCGCGGTCGATCTCCACCTCGGCGATATGGCAGCCATTGGGATAGGTCTCGGCGGTGCGGGTCATGCCCTGGCTGTCCAGCGCGCCACCCTCGGCGAGGGCGAGCAGGGTCACCTTGCGGTCGGTGCCCGCCACGCAATAGGCGCCATCGGCGAAGACCAGATCGGCCTCCGCCGCCTCCAACCGCTCGGCGGCCAGGGCCTGGCCCTTGCGCAGCACCTCCGCCGCCACCTCCACCACGGCCGAACCCGCGTTGGCCGTCCCGCGTGAGGCCACGGCGGCGCTGCCGCCCAGGGCGAAGTCACTATCGCCCTGCACTACCACCACATCGCCCACCGCCAGCCCCAGCCGCTCGGCAGCCAGGCGGGCAAACACCGTCTCATGCCCCTGCCCGCTGCCATGCAGCGCCATGCGCAGCACCGCGCCCTGGGGGGTGAGGCGCAGCGCCGCGCCCTCCATCGGCATGCCCCCGGAATGCTCGAGAAAGCAGGAAATCCCCAGGCCCCGCGCCCGGCTTTGGCTTTCGGCCAAAGCGCGCCGGGCGGGAAAACCCGCCACATCGGCATGGCGGAGTGCGGCATCAAGCAGCCCGGCAAAATCGCCACTATCGATGCAGGTGTTCACCGGGCTGGAATAGGGCATGGCCTCGGGGGGCAGCATGTTCAGCCGGCGCAGCGCCAGCGCGTCATGGCCGGTTTGCCGCGCCGCCGCCTCAACCAAGCGCTCCATCAGGTGATTGGCCTCCGGCCGTCCCGCGCCGCGATAAGGGCCGGTGGGCACGGTATTGGTGAAGGCCAGCCGCACCCGGGCCGCGATATGGGGGATGCGATAAAGGCTGCCCAGGCAGCGGGCGAAATTGCTGGTGGCGATATGCGCCCCCGCGGTGCTGAGAAAGGCCCCCAGCGCCACCACCGATTGCACATCGAGGGCGAGGAACCGCCCCGCCTCATCCAAAGCCAGCCTTGCCTCGGCAAAGCCCTCGCGCGCCTGGGTGTCGGAGGCGAAGGCCTCGCTGCGGGTGGCCTGCCAATGCACCGCCCGCCCGGTGATGGCGGCGGCGGCCAGCAGCGCCACATGCTCAGGATAGGGCGGCGTCTTCAGGCCAAAGGCGCCGCCGACATCGGAGGTGAGCACCCGCAGATCCGCCCCGGTGATGCCGGCCAGCGCATCGCGCAGAAAGCGCGCCCCCTGGCTGGCGGCGCGCAGCACCGGGCGGCCATTCTCGTCGATCCAGGCAGTGGCGTTGCGCGGCTCCATCGGTGCGCCGGCGATGCGGGACTGGGCAAGGCCAAGATGAACAACATGCGGCGCGCTGGCCAAAATCTCGGCCACCTGCGGATCAGCAAAACCCTGCCAGTCGCAGGCGAGGTTGCCCGGCGCCTGCGGCCAAAGCTGCGCTGCCCCCGGGGCGAGCGCGGCGGAGGGCTCCACCGCCGCGGGCAGGGTTGCGAATTCAATGGCGATCAGCTCCGCCGCGTCCTGCGCCTGGGGGAGAGTGTCCGCCACCACCAGGGCGATGGGCTGGCCAACATGCAGCACCCTGCCATCGGCCAGGGCCGGCCAGGGCGGCACCACCAGCCCCGCCACCGGCATGGGCCGGGCGATGTTATTGGCCGCGATATCGCCAGCCAGCAACACCGCCAGCACACCGGGCGCCGCCCGGGCGGCGGTGATGTCCAGCGCCGTGATGCTGGCATGGGCATGCGGGCTGCGCAGGAAGCAGGCGGCCGCCGCCCCCTCGGGCCTGGTGTCATCGGTGAAATTGCCCCGCCCGGTCAGCAGGCGCAGGTCCTCGACGCGGCTCACGCAGCACCTATGCTGGGGGCCGACATGGAGGCGTTGTGATGGAGCTGTGGCATGACTGGGATTCCGTCTGCTCGTTCAAGGTGCGGATGGTCTTGGCGGAAAAGGGTCTGGCCTGGGAATCGCGCCATGTCGACCTCTTTGCCTTTGCCAATCTCAGCGCTGGCTTCCTGGCGCTGAACCCGGCCGGCGTTGTGCCGGTGCTGCGCCATGCCGGGCTGGTGCTGCCGGAATCGAGCGTGATCAATGAATATCTCGATGAAGTCTTCCCCAGCCCGTCTTTGGTGCCGCAAGCGGCCGGGGAGCGCGCCGCCATGCGGGTGTGGGTGAAGTTGCAGGATGAGGTGCTCTATCACGCGCAGCGCCCGGCGACTTTCCAGCTGATGATCAAGAAACGGCTGGCGGCGCTGAGCGGCGATGAGATCGCCCGGCTCGTTGCCGCCCACCCGCAGCCGGAGCGTGCGCGCCACTTCATGACCTGGGCCACGGGAGAGGTGGACATGGCCGTGGTGGAGGATGCGCGCGGCCGAGTGGATGCGGTGCTGGCCCGGATTGATGCCGGGCTGCAGGATGGCCGGGAATGGCTGGCGGGGGAGATGTTCAGCCTGGCCGAATGCGCCATGGCGCCGTTTATCGACCGGCTGCGGCGGTTGCGGTTCGAGGCGCTCTGGGCAGAGCGGCCAAAATTGGCCCATTGGATGGAGCGGGTGGCGGCGCGGCCGAGTTATATGCAGGCCAGAGCGCCGGCGAGCGAGCTGATGCAGGGCCCAGCCAGTTGCTAGACCTCGCTGCGTTCACTGCGCGTGGTCCAGCCGTTGATGAGAGGATGATAAAGCATTGTCGGCGATACCGCCTCAACGCGTCATGCTCTGGCGGCCGGGCTCACCCAAAAAAGATGTAATCCTGCCCATCAAGACTGCCATGGCTGAGCATGGGCAATTGCGCCTGGGTGAGGCCGGTGAAACTGAGCGAGGTGTCGGTCAGCCCATTGCCATCGAGGTCGCCATGCAATGTCGCGCCCTGATAGCCCTGCGCCCCATCGCGCGCGGCCCAGTAAAATTTGCTAACCCCAGGCTTATAGCCCCAGATGGTCACGCGCTCGCCTGGTGAGAAATCGGTGATACTGGACCAGGTGATGACGCTGGCAGCGGCCCGGCCATCGAGGAAGAAACTATCCCATCCCCCACCGCCGGTGATGAAATTCGAGCCCAGCCCCCCATCGATCACATCATTGCCATCGCCACCATGAATGGCATCATCACCCGCGCCGGAATTGAAGAAATCAGCCAAGGTGGTGCCCATGACGATGTCGTTGGTATCACCGTCGATCTGTTGGTTCACGATCCCCGCCAGGGGGCCGGTATAGGGATCAGGCAGGCTGTAGCCGAATTCGCCATTGCCCAGGCGCGTATGGAACAGGCCGAGATTGGCGCCAATGGCCGCCAGCGAGGTGATGGAGATTTCCGCCGCCGCCCCCCATTTGAACCGCTCGATATTGCTGAACTGGTCCAGGCCATCGGCACCGCTGGTGATGAGCACGCCATCGCGCAGGCCAAAGCGATACTGGCTCTGCACGCCCGAAAGCACGGCCAGGTCATCGCCCGCCCCGCCATTGATGCTATCATTGCCGGCGCCACCGCCGATGGTGTCGTTGCCGGCATAGCCGTTCATGGTGTCGGAAAAGGCGGTGCCACGCAGAGTGTCGGCCAAGCTCGTGCCGCGATAGGTGGCGCCGGCGGAGACCGCGCTGACATAGACATAGCTGGAGCCCGAGGCGCTGCCATTCGGCTGGGCGCCCGCGGCGCCGATGATGAGGTCGGGCAGGCCATCGCCATTCATATCGCCGGCTGAGGCCACGGCGCTGCCGCTCGCGTCACCGGTTGAGACGCCATTGAGCTGGAAGCCAGCCAGGCCCTTCAGGCTGCCCAGGTTGATGGCGGCATCCCAGCCGCTGGCCTTGCCGAAGACCACATAGCTGGTGCCGGAATTGCTACCATTCGGGCTTGTGCCGCTGGCGCCGATGATGAGGTCGGCGAAGCCATCGCCATTCACATCGCCGGCGGAGGCCACGCAGGCTCCGCCATGGGCACCGGCTGCGGTGCCATTGAGCCGGAAGCCATTGCTGCCATCCAGGCGCGCCAGGCTGAATGACGGGTCCCAGAAGCTGGCCTTGCCGAAGACCACATAGCTAGCCCCGGCATCGCCGGCGGTCGTATCGGCCTGATCGGCGCCGATGATGATGTCGGCAAAGCCATCGCCATTCACATCGCCGGCTGAGGCCACGCAATAGCCGGCCCGGTCATCGGCCGAGACGCCAGCAAGCTTGAAGCCGTTGCTGCCATCCAAGGCGGCGAGGCTGAGCGCGCTGCCCCAGCCGCCGGTCTTGCCGAAGACCACATAGCCGGCGCCGATGATCATATCGGCCAAGCCATCGCCATTCACATCGCCGGCTGAGGCCACGGAAATGCCGCTCCGATCCCCGATCGCGGCGCCATCGAGCCTGAAGCCATCGGTGCCATTGAGGCTGGAGAGGTTGATGGAGAGAGCAAAGCCGGCGGATTTGCCGAAGACCACATAGCTGGCGCCGCTTTTGCCGGGCAACATGCCAGGCTGGGCAGGCTGAGGGGCGCCGATGATGAGGTCGGCGAAGCCATCGCCATTCACATCACCCGCCGAGGCCACCGAGACGCCCGTGTTATCATAGCCCTCGGCGCCATGCAGCCTAAAGCCGGCGGGGCCGTTCTGTGTCCCCAATGTTGCCAGGTTGATGGCGGAGGCAAAGCCACTGGATGTGCCGAAGACGACATAGCTGTCGCCATTGCGGCCATCATTATGCGCCAGGGAAGAGGGCTGGTGGGCGCCGATGATGAGGTCGGCAAAGCCATCGCCATTCACATCCCCCGCCGAGGCCACCGACACGCCGCTATGGTCATAGGAAGAGGCGCCATCAAGGCGGAAGCCAGCGGGGCCATTCACTGTCCCGAGCGTTGCGAGGTTGATGGCGGCGGCAAAGCCGCTGGCCTTGCCGAACACCACATAGCTGGCACCGGAAGCGGTGCCGTTCGCACCGGCCGAAACGGCGCCGATGATGACATCCCCATAGCCATCACCATTCACATCGCCGGCGGAGGCGACGGCGTAGCCGCTCTGGTCATCTTGCGCCACGCCATCGAGGCGGAAGCCGTTGGTGCCATTCAGGCTGGAGAGGTTGATGGCTTCCTTGGCATGGGTGACGGTGATGCCCACCGCCCTGGCCGCGCTGCTATTGACGCCATCAGAGGCGGTGAGGGTGATGTCATAGACATTGTCCGTTCCATCATCGGCCGGGGCCGTGGCGTCGGGTGGGGTCTTGAAGGTAACGGCGCCGGTGCTGGCATTGATGCTGAACAGGGCGGCATCGGTGCCACCGAGGCTATAGGTGAGGCTTGCCCCGGCATCAGGGTCGCTGCCAATGGCGGTATAGGCCGCGCCGGTGGCGTTTTCAGCGAAACTTGCCGTGCCGCCCGAGGTGATGCTCGGTGCCTCATTCACATTGGTGACGGTGATGGCCACCGCCTTGGCCACACTGCTCAGGCTGCCATCCGAGGCGGTGAGGGTGATGTCATAGACGT
>Ga0214917_10000874_pt1 | contig 39236 bp, 31 predicted proteins | sample LL_1208_BB_MetaG_FD_177983 | JGI IMG/M metagenome (GOLD analysis project Ga0214917, IMG submission 177983) | Freshwater microbial communities from Lake Lanier, Atlanta, Georgia, United States - LL_1208_BB | ecosystem: Environmental > Aquatic > Freshwater > Lake | place: USA: Georgia | collected... | reverse complement strand
GACACGAGTTGCTCCGTCGGTGGCGGCGTGGCCGCCTCCTCGCCCGCCGCGTAGAGCTCGACTCGATTGCAGGTCGAGAGGAGCACCGCCTCGCGGCCGGGAAAGCGGATGCGGAACCGCTCGAGCGCTTCGGCCGCCTGGTCGGCCGAGAACGCGAGTCGCTCGCGGAGCGCGAGCGGCACCGTGCGATGCGTGCCTCCCACGAAGGCGAGCGTCATGGTGCGGCCTCGCGGACGCTCACGGGCCCGGGAGGCACGCCGTGCCGCGTGGGGCCGAGCACACCCCAGAGGATCGACCCGGTGAGCACCAGGAAGCTGACGAGCGACAGCCAGGCGATCGTGCGCGCGGCGTCGGGCCGGCGGGCCAGCGATCGCGCGACGACCGCGGCGACGACGAGCCACGCCACGAGCAGGCCCATGCGCAGCACGACCGGATCGTCCCAGGGCACCGTCTCGAGCAGTCCGCGTCGCCGGTTCACGGCATTCAGGACGAGCCCCGAGGCGAATCCCGCGCTGGCCGTCCAGGCCGCGACCTGCGCGGCCCGCCGGCTGGTGGTCGCGAGCAGTTCGAGGCTCGGCAGTCGCAGGCCCTGCGTCGGGGCCAGCTTCCTGGCCAGACGCGCGGCCTGGATCAGCCACATCAGCCCGGCCACCGCTCCGCCGGCGACGGCGACGCTCGCGGCGAGGTTGAACGAGCCGTGAATCACCCCCCACACCTGGGTCGCAGGGGACTGCGGAAACGGGGCGCGGCTCGACAACTGCGCCGCTCCGATCAGGCCGAGCACGACCGGCAGCAGGAACAGGCCGACCTGCGTCCGCGGGTTGGAGCGCATGAGCCACAGGTACCCGCCCGCGAGCAGCCAGGCGGCGAGCAGATACCAGTCGAACGCGCTCGACAACGGCACCGCCCGCTCGGTGGCGGCCCGCCACACCAGGAACAGCGTGTGGGCGAAGAAGCCCGCCGCCGCGAACCCCACGAGCACCGCACCACGCACGCCCGACCGGAACAGCGGCCGCGATGCCTCACATCCGAGGGCCACCAGATAGCTGGCCGCGAAGCAGACGACGGATATGCCGGAGAGGAAGGCGGTCATCTGGTTCGGTCCGGCGTCGTGCCGCACGCGCCGCACATGACGCGTCCGCGTGTGCCGAAGACACTGGCACACCACGTCGCCATTGTAGTTCCGTTCGGCGGCGGTGGAGGGGCCGGCCGACCACGCGCGGCCCGGAGGCGGGGCCCAGAGGTATACTGGCGGGAATGCCCGATGCCCCCGCCAGCCTCGTGACCGAGACCGCCGCGACGCCCGCGGAACGACGCCAACGATCGCTGATGATGCGGGCCTGCCGGCGGGAACCGGTCGAACGCACGCCCGTATGGCTGATGCGGCAGGCGGGCCGCTACCTGCCGGAGTACCGGGCGGTGCGCGAGAAGGTGGGGTTTCTCGAACTCTGCAAGAATCCGGGGCTCTCGGCGGAGGTCATGATCGCGACCGTCTCCCGGCTCGGCGTCGATGCCGCGATCATCTTCAGTGACCTGCTCCCGATCCTCGAGCCGATGGGCATGGACCTGGAGTTCGCGGCCGGCGAGGGGCCCGTGATCCACAACCCGATCCGCACGGCCGCCGAGGTGCACCGCCTCCGGGAACTCGACGACCTCGACCCGCTCGGGTTCGTGATGGACGTGGTGCGGGCGACGCGGGCGGGCCTCGACGACTCGATTCCCGTGATCGGCTTCGCAGGCGCCCCGTTCACGCTCGCCGGGTACTGCGTCGAGGGGGGCGGCAGCAAGGCCTGGCTGCACACGAAGTCGCTGATGTACCGGGACGAGGCCGCCTGGCACGACCTGATGGCCCGGCTCGCCCGCGCGGTGGGCCGCTACCTGGTGGCCCAGTTCGCGGCGGGCGCGCAGATCGTGCAGGTCTTCGACAGCTGGGTCGGCTGCCTCGGTCCCGACGACTACCGGCGCTATGTCCTGCCGCACAGTCGGGCCGCGATCGCGGCCGCCGCCGCCCACGGCCCGGTGATCCACTTCGCCACGGGCAACCCGGCGCTGCTGCCGCTGTTGCGCGAGGCGGGCGGGTCGGTGATCGGCATCGACTGGCGGATCGAACTCGCCGAGGCCTGGCGTGTGGTCGGCCACGACCGGGCGGTGCAGGGCAACCTCGATCCGGCCGTGCTGCTCGCCGACCGCGACACGGTGCGGCGCCGGACCCGGGAGATCCTGGCTCAGGCCGCGGGCCGTCCGGGCCACATCTTCAACCTCGGCCACGGCGTGCTGCCGCAGACCCCCGTCGAGAACGTGGTCGAACTCATCGCCGCGGTGAAGCACGGGTAGCCCGCCCTCGCCAATCACCGGCCCGGCGGGGTACAACAGCGTGTTGCGCGCCATCGCCGCCCCCGGCGTCGAGCCGTCGTGCGCGACCCACCATCCGAGGGTTATCGCACCGCATGACGAGTCTCGAGAAGCGGCTGTTTCACCAGTTCGATGCGGCGGACATCGCGACCGCCAGGGCCGCCACCGCCGTACGGATCTCGTGCCCGCGCGTGGGGCAGGTGCGGGCGAGCGTGACCGACGGGACGGGAGAGACGCACGAGGTGCTGCTCGAACTCTCCGCGGGCCGACGCGGCGGCATGACGCTCGAGAGCCGCAGCACGACCCCGCGGGGGCGGGCCGGCAGGCCGTGCGCGGCGCTCGCCGCGACGATCCTCGAGGTCGATCGCCGCGGGCTGTTTTCCAGTCTCCAGGACCACACGCCCGTCTCGCTCGACATCGTTCCCGCGGACGATGCGGACGCGGACGAGGCGACCGAGACGGCGAGCGGCGAGCCCTCGGCACCGGACGACGGGGACGAGGTCGAGGAACGCCCGCGTGTGCGGGGTCCGGTGCGCGTGCACGCCACCGCGACCACGGCGGTCGCGCGGCGCGGCTCCGGGCGGCAGCCGGTGTGGGCGACCGACCTCGAGGAGCGGCGGCGGCTCGTGGAGCCCGCGGTCCGGGCCGAGGCGCTCGAACTCGTCGATGGCCGCCGGGCCGGCGGAACGATCGTGTTCCTGCTCGATGTCACCGCCTCGACCGAGACCCGCGCGGCGGTGCTCAAGCCCTGCCGGATGCAGCTCGACGTCGCCGGCAACGCCACCGGCCGCCCGCAGCCGATCACGATCGGTCCCGCCGGGGATGTCGAGTACGACGCGTTGGATACGGCCGAGCGGGCGCTGCTCGCGGAACTCGTGGGCACGGCGGCCGTCGGCGAGACGGGTGTGGCCGAGCCGCTCGAGCACCGGACGGTCTGCCGCATCGCGGTCAGTCCCGAGGCGGCTGCGGCACACCTCGCGATGCTGTGCGAACGGGGGCGGCTCATCGTGCAGCCGGAGCCCCGCCGGGCGCCCGACACGGTGATCCCGCTGACCTGGGACGGTGGTCGGGCGTGGGAATTCGCCCTCGTGCTCGATCCCGAGGACACGGTGAGCACGAAGGCGGAGACGCTCGACGAGATGACCGGCGAGGCGCGGCCGGCGAAGCGGCCCGCCAAGGCGACGTTGCGGGGCATGCTCGTCCGCGGCAGCCAGCGGAAGGACCTCAAGGAGCCGCGGGCGATCCTGCGATCCGGACTCGTGGTGTTCGCCGACCGGCTGGCGCGGCTGTCGGTCGGCGGCGACGGCTGGGGCGGTCCGGTGCGCTGGCTCGAGCAGTTCGAGCGTCGCGGGCCGATCGAGCTCGCCGGCAACCAGACCGACGGACTGATCGAGCGGCTGGCGACGCTTGCCGAGCTGCCCCGGATCGAACTACCGGCCTGGTCGGGCTGGCGGATCGAGTCGGGTCCTCCACGGCCGAAGCTCGTGCTCGACGACACCCCGACGGTGGACATGGACGACGACGAGCCGGCTTCGGGCCCGCGTCGTCCCGGGCGGCGCCGCGCCGTGCCGCGCGTGCAGCTCGCCGGACGGATCTGGTTCGACTACGGCGCCGTTCAGATCGCCGCCGACGATCCGGCGGGTGGTGCGGTGGATTCGGCCCGCCGCGTGCTCGTGCGCCGCGACCGGGCGGCGGAGCGGGCGGCACTCGCCATGCTGCCCCGGTACGGCGTCGTGGCGCCGCGCCGGGGCGAGGGGGCGGACGAGCCCGGCCATCACGTCGAGATTCCCCGAGCCCGGCTCGACGCCTCCGTCGCGCAGCTCGCCGCCGAAGGCTGGGCGGTCGAGGTGGCCGGCCGACGCTACCGGCCGGCGGGCAGCGTGTCGTGGAACGTGACGAGCGGCATCGACTGGTTCGAGCTGTCCGGCAGCGTCGACTTTGGCGGCGTGGTCGCCGACATGCCGGCGCTCCTCGAGGCCCTTGCCCGCGGCGAGCGGTCGGTCCCCCTGGCGGACGGCTCGGTGGGCATCCTGCCGGAGGGATTCACCGCGCAGTTCGAGCCCATGATGGCGCTCGCCGACAAGCACGACGGCCGGCTCCGCTACAGCCGCATCCAGGTGGCGTTGCTCGACGCGCTGCTGGCGGGCCAGCCGCGTTCGCGCGTGGACGAGGCCTTCGAGATGATCCGTGCCGAGCTGGCGAAGGGAGAGCGGCCGGAAGCGGAGCCGGAGCCCGCCGGCTTCATCGGCACGCTGCGGCACTACCAGCGGGAGGGGCTCGGCTGGCTCGTGTTCCTCGAGCGCACCGGACTCGGCGGCTGCCTGGCCGACGACATGGGCCTCGGCAAGACGATCCAGGTGCTCGCGATGCTCGTCCGCCGGCAGACGCTGGTGCGGGAGGGCGGTCTACCGCATCGGCCGTCGCTCGTGATCGTTCCCAAGAGCCTGATCTTCAACTGGGTCGAGGAGGCGCGGAAGTTCGCGCCCGGGCTGCGGGTGCTCAACCACACCGGCAGCGGCCGCTCCGAGGGCGCGGAGTCGCTCGCGGACCACGACATCATCCTGACCACCTACGGGACGCTGCGGCGCGACGTCCTGCGGCACCGCGAGGCGGAGTACGACTATGTCGTGCTCGACGAGGCGCAGTCGATCAAGAACGCGGCCAGCCAGGCCGCGAAGGCCTGCCGGCTGCTCAAGGCCCGGCATCGCCTCGCGCTCACGGGCACGCCGGTGGAGAACCACATCGGCGAGCTGTGGAGCATCTTCGAGTTTCTCAACCCGGGGCAGCTCGGCAGCGCCACGCGTCTGCGGCAGTTTCTCGCCGGGGGCCGCGGGGCCGGCGCCGCGGAGATCGTGGCCCGGGCGGTACGGCCGTTTTTGCTGCGGCGCACGAAGGACCAGGTGCTTTCCGACCTGCCGGAGAAGACCGAGCAGACGATCTTCTGCGAACTCGGCGAGGAGCAGCGCAAGGCCTACGACGAGCTGCGCGAGCACTACCGGCAGGAGCTTTCGGGCCGGATCGGCCGCATGGGGCTCGGCCGGTCACGGATCGCGGTGCTGGAGGCGCTCCTGCGGCTGCGGCAGACCGCCTGCCATCCGGGGCTGGTCGATCCCGGCCGGATCGACGAACCTGGCGCGAAGCTGGAAGTCCTGCTCGAGCAGCTCGACGAGGTGATCGCCGAGGGGCACAAGGTGCTCGTGTTCAGCCAGTTCACCAGCTTTCTCGCCATCGTCCGCCGGCAGCTCGACGCCCGCGGCGTCACCTACGAGTACCTCGACGGCAAGACGACCGATCGCCAGGCCCGCGTCGTGCGGTTCCAGGAGGATCCCGATTGCCCGCTGTTCCTCGTGAGCCTGAAGGCGGGGGGCCAGGGTCTGAACCTGACCGCCGCCGACTACATCTACATTCTCGATCCGTGGTGGAACCCGGCGGTCGAGGCGCAGGCCGTCGACCGCGCCCATCGGATCGGCCAGACCCGCCGCGTGTTCGCCTACCGACTCATCGCGCGCGACACGGTCGAGGAGAAGATCCTCGCCCTGCAGGATCGCAAGCGCGAGCTCGCCGACTCCATCGTGCGGGCCGACGACAGCCTGCTCACGACGCTCTCGGCCGACGACATCGAACTGCTGTTGTCGTGACCTCTCACCGAAAACTAACGCTTCCGGGCGATTCGCGGGCCGAGCTAGACTGTGGCGGATGTGTGCATGGCCCTCCAGCATCGTGGAACATTCGATGTCAAAGTCGAGAACGCCCGAGACGGTCGGTGGACACTCCGTGCTCGTGGTGGACGACGAGGAGGATCTGCTCGAGCTCGTCCGCTACAACCTCACCCGCGAGGGCTATCGCGTCACGTGCGTGGGCACCGGTGAGGACGCGCTGAAGTCGGCGCGGAAGCAGCCCCCGGACCTGATCGTGCTCGACCTCATGCTGCCCGCCGTGGACGGCCTGGAGGTGTGCCGACGGCTGAAGGGCGACCCGAAGACCCGCGACATCCCGATCATCATGCTCACCGCGAAGAGCGAGGAGAGCGACATGGTGGCCGGCCTGGAGCGGGGGGCGGACGACTACATCGCCAAGCCGTTCAGCCCGCGGGTGCTCTCGGCCCGGGTCAAGGCCCTGCTGCGTCGGCGGGAGAGCCAGGTGCGGGCCGAACTGGAGACCACGATCGACGTGCACGAGTTGTCGATCCACCCCGGTCGGCACGAGGTGACGCTCGCCGGGCAACCGCTCGAACTGACCTACACCGAGTTCGCCCTGCTGCAGTTTCTGGCCAAACGGCCCGGCTGGGCGTACACCCGCACCCAGATCGTCGACGCGGTCAAGGGGGAGGATTATCCTGTGACGGAACGCTCGGTGGACGTGCAGGTCGCCGGCCTGCGGAAAAAGCTCGGCGAGTTCGGTTCGTACATCGAAACCGTCCGAGGCGTGGGATACCGGTTCCGGGCGTGACCCCCGAGGTCCGTGCGGCCCATGCCCCGAACGCGGTTCATCTGGCACTTGTTCGCCGGCTGGTGCGGGCTCGTCGCGCTCGTGTTCGGCGCGTGCTTCTGGCTGTCGTCGGTCCAGCTCGCCCGGTTGGCCGACGAGTCGCAGCTGCGCCGCATGGGGGACGCGGCGGCGGGGCTCGCGGCGGTCCTGGCCCGGAGCGACATGGACGGCGAGGCGACGCGAGCCGCCGCGGACGAGATCGCGCGGGTGGCGGGGGTCGGATTCGACGTGATCGCCCCCGACGGCGCCTCGCTCGGCCCGGCCACCGACACCGCCGAGCCGGGAGTGCAGGTCTGGCGGGAAGCCCCCGGGCCGCTGCTGGCGGAAGCGCGGACAGGGCGGCTGGTCCGCGCGAGCCGCTACGACGCGGCCTCGGGCCGGCGAGTCCATGCCGTCCTGCGGGCCTACGGACCTCCCGGTGCGCCGGCCGGCGTGGTGCGCGTGACCGCCGACACCGGCGCCGCCGATCGTGAACTCGCCGGCGTGCAGCGCCGGCTGCTCGGGGGCTATCTGCTCACCGCGCTGGCGGCGATCGTGGGAGCCTTCACGCTGGCCCGGCGGGCCGCACGGCCCGTGCACGACATCTCGCAGGCGGCGGTGCGGCTGGCGGCCGGGCAATTCGACGCCCCGCTGCCGGTGCCGGAGGCGGCCGAGTTGTCCGAATTGGCCTGCGCGATCGCCGGGTTACGGGAGCAGCTCGTGGAACGCGGCCTGACGATCGGTCGGCAGGGCACGCAACAGGAGGCGGTGCTCGGCAGCATGATCGAGGGCGTGCTGGCGATCGACGCCCGCCAGCGGATCGTGAGCATCAATCACGGAGCCGCCCAGCTGCTGGGGCTCGATCTGGCCAAGGTGCTGCGCCGGCCGCTGCAGGAGGTGGTCCGCAACCCCGACCTGCGTCGCTTCGCGCTCCTGGCGATCGACTGCCGGGAGCCCGTCGAGGACGATCTCGTGATCCGGGGGCCGCGCGACCGCACGATCCGGCTGCGGGGCACCGCCCTGCGGGACGTCTCGGGCGAGGGGGGGGCGGTGATCGTGCTCAACGACGTCACCGACATCCAGCGGCTGGAAAACGTGCGGCGCGACTTCGTGGCCAACGTGTCGCACGAACTGAAGACGCCGATCGCCTCGATCAAGGGCTTCGTGGAGACGCTGCTCGACGGGGCCGCCGACGACCCTGCCGACAACCGCCGGTTCCTCACCATCGTGGCCCGACAGGTGGAGCGGCTCGAGGCGATCATCGAGGACCTGCTCGCCCTGTCGCGGATCGAGCAGAGCGAGGGGGCCGGCAACCTGCCGCTCGAACGGGTGCACGTGCTGTCGGTGCTCACCGCGGCCGTCGCCGACTGTCAGCCGCGGGCCCGCGATCGCTCGGTCGCGCTCGAGGTGGCGTGCGACGGCGCGATCGAGGCCGATCTGAATCCGGCGCTCCTGGAACAGGCGGTGATCAATCTCGTGGACAACGCGGTCAAGTACAGCGACGCCGGGGACACGATTCGCGTGATCGCCGTGGAGGAGCCCGCCGGGTCGGACGGACCGCGGGTGCGCATCGCCGTGCGGGATGAAGGCTGCGGGATCGAGGCGGAGCACCTGCCCCGGCTGTTCGAGCGATTTTACCGCGTGGACCGGGCCCGCAGCCGGCAGCTCGGCGGCACCGGGCTCGGGCTGTCGATCGTGAAGCACATCGTGCAGGCCCACGGTGGCGCGGTGTCCGTGGAGAGCACGCCGGGCGTCGGCAGCACGTTCACGATCGACCTGCCGGCCGCCGTGTCGGCCTGATGCCCGGCCTCCTCAGGCCGACGGTCGGCGTTCGTGGAATTCCACGATCTGCCGCCAGGCGTCCTCGGGCGTCTCGGCCCAGCTGAACAGGTCGAGATGCTCGTCGGCGATCACGCCGTCGTCGGCCAGACGCTGGAAGTCGATCACCTTCGCCCAGTATTCGCGGCCGTAGAGGATGATCGGCACCGGCTGCATGCGGTGGGTCTGACGGAGCGTGAGGGTCTCGAACATCTCGTCGAGCGTGCCGAAGCCGCCGGGGAACAGCACGACCGCCGCCGCCCGCAGGATGAAGTGGAACTTCCGCAGCGCGAAATACTTGAACTGGAAACAGAGTTCGGGGGTGATGTAGGGATTCGGCTGCTGCTCGGCGGGGAGCTTGATGTTGAGCCCGATCGACTTGCACCCGACGTCGAAGGCGCCCCGGTTGGCCGCCTCCATGATGCCCGGCCCGCCGCCGGTGACGATCACGAAATCCCGGCGGTCGTCGCACTGGTTGTCGATCGACACCAGCCTGGCGAACTCGCGGGCCTCGTCGTAGTAGCGGCTGCGGGCGAGGAGCCGCTCGCTCCGCGCGACCTCGCGCTGGAGCCGGCGGTCGTCGGGCGCCGCTTCGAGGGCCCGGCGGGCATCGGCCAGCCGTTTCTCGGCGGCGTGCCGTTCGACGATCTGGGTCCCGCCGAACACGATCACGGTCGACGTGATGGCGTCCGCCCGCAGGGCGAGCTCCGGCTTGTTGAGCTCGAGCAGCATGCGCACGCCGCGCATCTCGACCTTGTCGAGCAACGCGCGGTCGTCCTGGGCGAGCGTGTTGCTCGGCGACCGCAGGATCGCCTCCATGTTTTCCGCCGCGAGCGCCACGTCGTCACCGAGCAGGCGGTCGGGAATGTCGCCGCAGTCGCGGTGCGGGTGCGGACCGTTCGTCATGGGAGTCCCTTCGAGGCGCGGCGGTTCAGGACAGCTCGGCACGGTCGCCGATGGCGGGGATCGTCGTCTCCCAGCCGAGCGTGGTGTGCAGGAATTCGGCCATGCCCCGGGCGGCCGGCAGCTCCCCGTGCACGAGGAACGTGCGTTTCGGGGCCGGCAGTCCGGCGAGCCAGCGGCCGATCTCGCGGCGGTCGGCATGGCCGGAAAGGGCGTCGACCCGCCGGATGGCGGCCCGTACCGGGATGTCGCGGCCGTGGATCCGCAGCCACTGGGCGCCGTCGATCAGGCTGCGGCCGCGGGTGCCCGCGGCCTGGAAGCCGGCCACGAGCACGGTGGTCTTGGGGTCGGGGAGCCGCTGGGCCAGGTGGTGCAGGATCCGACCGCCATTCATCATCCCGCTCGAGGCGATCACGATCCCCGGGCCGCGGTGGGCGTTGATCGCCTTCGACTCCTCCGCCGTCTTCGCCATGTGCACGAACGGGGAGGCCAGTGACTCGGCGACGCCCGCCATCGCCGCCTCGGAGAAGTCGTGCTCCGCGACGTGTCGCCGGAAGACCTCCGTGGCGTCAACCGCCATCGGCGAGTCGATCCAGACCGGCACTTCCGGCAGCCGTCCGGCCGCCATCAGCGTCCGCAGCAGGTAGACGAGCTGCTGACAGCGGCCGATGGCGAACGAGGCCACCAGCATCATGCCCCCCCGGGCGAGCGCCTCCTTCGTCGCCGCCTCGAGGTCGTCGAGCGGGCGGATGGGCGGATGGTCGCGGTCGCCGTAGGTGCTCTCGCAGACGAGGTAGTCGCAGGCGGGCGGCGGGGCGGGGTCCTTGTAGAGCGGCGCGTCGTAGCGGCCCACATCGCCCGAGAACACGACGCGTTGCCCCTCGACCTCGGTCTCCACGAACGAGCTGCCGAGCATGTGGCCCGCCTCGTGGTACCGGCAGCGAATCCCGGGCGCGGGGTCGAACCACGGCCCGCGCGGCACGTCCTTCACCAGCCGCAGCGTGCGGTCCACGTCGCGCTCGTCATACAGCGGCAGCGCCGGCTTGTGCTTCGCGTAGCCCTTGCGGTTGGCGTACAGCGCGTCCTCTTCCTGGCATTTCGCCGAATCGTAGAGCAGCAGTCCGAGCAGGTCGGCCGTCGCCGGCGTCATGAAGATCGGACCCTTGAATCCCTCGCGGACGAGCCTCGGCAGCCAGCCGGAGTGGTCGATGTGACCGTGGGTGAGCACGACGGCGTCGAGCGAGTCGGCCGGCACCGGAAACCGCTCCCAGTTGCGCTCGCGGAGCTGCTTCTCGCCCTGAAACAGCCCGCAATCGACGAGCACCCGGTGACGGCCCGCTTCGAGCAGATGGCGCGATCCGGACACCGTTCCGGCCGCGCCGAGGAATCGCAAGGTTGCCACGTTGGCTCTCCGTCGTCAGGACTGCGTGTGTGCCGGGAACATCGCGATGGCCGGCCCGCTCCGACCGGGCCTGTCAGGGCCCGTCGTCGATCGCCTCGGTCCGCTGCCGATCGGCCGCCCGGTCACGGGTCGTACCTGCCACCACCAGTTCGCGGTCGTCGATCCGCAACGACTCCAGTCTGCATTCGATCCCGGGGGCGGTGCGGAGCGGTGCAATGTAAACCACCAGCACCGTCCTGCCATCCAGACGCCGCAGTTCCGTCGTCGCGCCGGCGGCCGCGAGCCGGCGGCCGAGTTCGGCGAGCACCGGGCCGGAGGGGAGCGGAACCGCCCCGACGGCCGCCGACTCGGCCTCGAGCGCCAACTGGTTCACGCCCCGGAGCCGGACCGTGAGGACGCACGAGACGACGGCCGAGAACAGCCCCGAGCCGGTTCTGACCGCGGCCTCGATGCGCTGGGGGCGGAACCGCAGCCGGGGTTCCGCGAGCCCGCGCGGAAGCAGCCCGGGATGGTTCCGCGGGAGGTCCGTGGCCAGCCAGGCGTTGACCTCGCTGTCGGTCAGGGAGGCGCCCCACGCGCCATCCCGGCCCGCCGCCGCGTGCAGCGCGGCCGCCTTGGTGACCAGCCGGGCGGCGGCCCGGTCGGCGGCCGGCCCCGGCGCGGCTGCGGGCGGCGCGGGATCGTGCTTGAGCAGAAACCCGATCGCCAGGAGCGAGGCGACGACCCCCGTGGCCGCCCCACCGAGGAGCCGTCGCCACCGCCCGGCGCTCCATCGCCCGCCCGGCGGCCTCACCCGACGAACCGCAGCAGGCCTGGAATGGGCAGTTCGGCCACCGGTTGGAGCACCACGTCTCCCGGCGCGTCCTCCTCGAGCTCTTCGCGCAACACCCGCATGCTGTCCGGGGCCTCGATCCCGATCCGGACCTTGTCGCCGCTGACGCGGACCACCGTCACGACCACCGAGTCACCGACGCGGATTCGTTGGTTTTGCTTGCGGGACAGAACGAGCATGGACGCCTCCGGAATGAATGAGAATGATCAGGGAGTGCCGCGCTGCGCGGCTGGGGAAGATGTGCCCCGTGGGAAACATCGTCCGATGGGGCGGACTTTCTTGGGGGCTCGCCACGCGGCGCCGCCTGGACACGTTGTGCCGGTGGCGCCGCTGGGGCTACTTCGCGGCCGTCACGGGCGCGGCCGTCGTCGGCTCGACGTACGCGGTGAGATCGACCGCCTCGGCGAGCGCGATCCTTGCCTCCGCATCCTCGATGCGGTCGCGGTCGGAAGCCAGCAGACGAGGATGCACCTTGTGCACGGAGCGCAGCACGTGCGGACGTGCACCGAGCAGCGCCGCACGGGCGTCGATCTCGAGCGTGACAGACCCCGGTATGCCGCCCGACTCCGCCACCCGCTTGTTGAGCGCCAGCCGGGGAAAGGGGGGCAGTCCACCGGGGTGGAGCAGCGCCCTGAGGAGGATCGCCGTGTCGGCGAAACGCCGGTACGTCTCGGCCGCGTCGGCCGACGGGGCGTCGTCGGCGACGATTTCGTAGCGGACGCGCGGGCCGGCGAGCCGCAGCGTGCCCTCGTCGGCGCCCGGCTCGGGGGCGAATTCGGGGCCGCCCGCCCAGCGCACGAGCCGATCGTCCGACCGCCGCGCCCATGCGGCGAGTGACACACTGAGCCGCTCGAGCCGCAGGGAGTCGACCTCGGTCTTCACGTTTCGCCGCGCGTCGATCACGACCACGCGTTCCCGGGCGGGATCGTGGAGCACGATTTCGCCGTGTTCTCCCGGACCGTCGAGAAAGTCCCAGGCGAGTCCGTCGCGGAACAGCGTCAGGCTCTTGGCGACGGGTGTCGCGCCGCCGTCGGCGTACACCTCGCTCTCGACACGCATCTCGAGCGGTTCGCCCGCGGTGGCCGACCAGGCGAGGGCGGCGGCGACGAGGCCCAGCAGGTGTGGCGTGCGACGACTCATGGCATGGCGGGGGGCGTGGCGGGGTGGCGGGCAACGGGCCGCGGCCCGCACGATAGCAGGCGGCCGCACCCCGCCCCAAGGCCGATCTGGCCGGCCTTCCGCCCCTGTTTTTCCGCCGTGCGGGCGGCCAGACTTGGGGGGCATGTTCCTCTCCGACCTGCTCGTCGTCTTCGCCGTCACCGCCGTGGTGGTGTTCCTGTTCGGGCGGGCCAGGGTGCCGAGTGTGGTGGGACTGCTGGTTTCGGGGGTGCTCGTCGGCCCGTACGGGCTGTCGCTCGTGGCCGACGTGGAGAGCGTCAAACTGCTCGCCGAGATCGGCGTGATCGTGCTGCTGTTCACGGTCGGTCTGGAGTTCTCCACGTCGCGGCTGATGGGCATGCTGCCGCTGATGGCGCGGATCGGCCTGCCGGAGATCGTGGGCACGACCGTGATCGTGACCGCCGCCACCTGGTGGTATCTCGGCACGTTCGCCCAGGCGGTGTTCGCCGGCCTGCTCGTGGCGATGTCGAGCACGGCGATCGTGCTCAAGTCGCTTGCCGACCGCGGCGAGAGCGGCACGCCCCAGGCGCGGATCGCCGTGGCGGTCCTGCTGCTGCAGGACCTGCTCGTGGTGGCCGTGATGCTCGTGGTGCCCTTGCTCGCCGATGCGGCCGGCACGGCGTCCGTGCCGACGGCCGCAACCGCGGCGGCACACGCACCCGCGTTGTTCGCCAATCCGCTCGCCGCGGTCGTGGCCGGGATGGCCGTGGTCGCCGCCGTGTTCCTCGTGGGCCGTCGGCTGGTGCCCGCGGTGCTGCACGAGGTCGTGCGGCAGCGGAACCGCGAGCTGTTCCTGATCACGATCGTGCTCGTCTGCCTGGGCACGGCGGCCATCACGGCCCAGGTCGGGCTGTCGCTGTCGGTCGGGGCCTTCCTCGCGGGCCTGTCGCTCGCCGAGAGCGAATACGGACACCAGGCCTTCACCGAGGTCCTGCCCTTCCGCGATACGCTGGCCAGCCTGTTCTTCGTCTCGGTCGGCATGCTGCTCGACATCCGCTTCCTCGTGGCCAACCTCGGCCTGGTGGTGGCGACGGTGGTGGCGATCGTGGTCGCCAAGACGCTGGTCACCGCGGTGCCGGCGATGCTGGCGGGGTTTCCTCCGCGCACCAGCCTGCTCGCCGGGGCCGGCATCGCCCAGGTCGGCGAGTTTTCGTTCGTGCTCGGATCGCGCGGGGCGGAGGCTGGACTGCTCGACGCCCGCGACTACCAGACGTTCCTCGCCGCCGCCGTGGTGACGATGGCGGCCACGCCGTTCTTCGCCGCCGGGCTGCCGCTCCTGCTCGAACGGCTCGCCCGCGGCGGACGGTTCGCCGGATGGCTGCGGGAGCCCGCCGCGGAGCCAGGGGGGCCCGCCCTGGCCGACCACGTGATCATCTCCGGTTTCGGGCTCAATGGCCGCAACCTCGCCGCGGCGCTCGGCGAGTTCGGCGTGCCGCACGTGATTCTCGAACTCAACCCGCAGACCGTGCGCGAGGAACTGCGGCTCGGCCGGGACATCCGCTATGGCGACTGCACCCGCGCCCCCGTTCTCGCCCATGCGGGGTTGGAGCGCGCGCGGGCCTACGTGATCGCGATCTCCGATCCGGCGAGCACCAGGCGCAGCGTGCGGGTGGCCCGGGAGCTCGCTCCGGCCGTGCGGATTCTCGTGCGCACGGAACACCTCGCCGAGGTGGACGAACTGCGGACGCTCGGGGCCGACGAGGTCGTCCCCGCGGAGTTCGAGACGGCGCTGACCCTGTTCGACCGGGTCCTGGGGCTGTACGCCGTGCCCGAGGAGACGATCGACGCCATGATCGACAGGATGCGACTGGAGAACTACGGGTTTCTGCGGGCGGGCCGGTCGCGACGGCAGGATGTTCCGCCGGGTTCCCCTTCCGGTCCGCCCGGTGCATCATGGAAGGACGTCGGACAGGGGCCCGCGGCGGGTGGAGAGAAACGGTCATGATGCGATCCTGGAGAGCCGTGGCGGTGGCGGTGCTCGCGACGCTCGTCGGCGCGGCAGGCGCCGCCCGCGCCGAAGGTTGGCCGCAGTGGCGCGGCCCGGAAGGCCAGGGCCACGCGCCGACCGCCCGTGATCTGCCCGTCGCCTGGAGCGAGTCGGAGAACGTGTCGTGGAAGACACCGCTTCCGGGCCGCGGCTGGTCGTCACCGGTGCTCGACGAGGAGCACGTCTGGGTGACCACCGCGGTCGAGACCGCCGCCGACGACGCGGAGAAGGCCGCGCTGCTCGCCGGCACGATCAACAAGCAGCCGGTCGAGGTGGCACGGGCCGTGACGATGCGCGCCCTGGCCGTGGACCGCGACACCGGCCGGATCGCCCACGACGTCGAACTGTTCACCGTCGAGAAGCCCCAGCCGATCCACAAGCTCAACTCGTTCGCCTCACCGTCCCCCGTGCTCGCCGACGGCAGGCTGTTCTGCCACTTCGGCGACTACGGCACGGCCTGCATCGACACGCGGGCCGCCACGGTCCTGTGGGTCAACCGCGACCTGCGGCTGGACCACATGAACGGCCCGGGCAGCACGCCGGCGCTGTGGCGGGACCGGCTCGTCATCCCCTGCGACGGCAGCGACGTGCAGTACGTCGCGGCGCTCGACACGGCGACCGGCCGGGTCGCGTGGAAGACCCCGCGGTCGGGCCCGCTCAACGACAATCCCGACCTCAAGAAAGCCTACGGCACGCCGCTCGTCGTTCCCCTCGATGGTGGCGACGTCGTCGTGTCGCCGGGCGCCGACTGGGTGTATGGCTACGATCCGGCGACGGGCGCGGAACTCTGGCGGCTGGCGTACGGCGCGCTTGGCTTCTCGATCGTGCCCCGCCCGGTCGTCGCGCACGGCCTCGTCTACATGAGCACGAGTTTCACGAAGCCGGAGGTGCTCGCCGTGCGGCCCGGTGGCGGCGGCCGCGAGCCCGGGATCGTGTGGCGTCAGGCGCGGGGCGCACCGAGCATGCCGTCGCCCCTGGCCGTCGGCGACGAACTGTACGTGGTGAGCGACAAGGGGATCGCCACCTGCCTGGACGCACAGACCGGGGAGGTCGTCTGGTCGGAGCGCCTGGGGGGAAATTTCTCGTCGTCGCCCCTGTTCGCCGACGGCAGGATCTACGTGGGCAACCGCGACGGTGCCACCTTCGTGATCAGGCCCGGACGCTCGTTCGAACGGCTCGCGACGAACCAGCTCGATGGCCAGATCTTCGCCACGCCCGCGGCGGTCGGCCGGGCCATCTATCTGCGGACCGACGAGGCGCTGTATCGACTCGAGGAACGCCAGCCCTGACGTGATCGACCGCGGCGTTCGTGGGGGAAGCGACCGGCGGCCCGCCGGCCTCACAGGTACTTCCGACGGTTCACGGCGGCCTGCCAACGGCCCGATTCGGCGATCTCCACGAGTTGGCCCTGGGTGAACGAGCGGCCGTGCTCGAGCACGGCGCGGCGGATCACTTCCTTGACGTCGGCGCCGGTCGCGCCGTCGAGCACGCGGGCGAGCGCCCTGGTGTCGAGCGGCAGGGCGAGCGGGGCCAGGTGTCGCTCGAGGATTTCCGTCCGCGATGCCTCGTCGGGCTTCGGAAGCGTGACGACCATGTCGAACCGGCTCGATCGCTGGGCGGCCGGATCGATCGACCTGGGGTCGTTCGTGGTGGCGATCGTGAGGATGTCCTCACGCTGTCGCACGCCGTCGAGCGTGGCGAGGAAGTCGGCCAGGCCGGTGTTGTCGCCGCTGCCGTCGCGGTGGCCGAGCACGAGGTCGATGTCGTCGAGCACGACGAGCGTCGGGCCGAACGTGTCGCTTTCCGCGTACACCTCGGCGATCTGGTGGCGCACGGAGTTGGCGTCGGTGAGGATCGTCGTGTAGCGGCCGGCAAGCGCCGTGGCGATCACGCGCACGAGGTGCGTCTTGCCGACGCCGGGCGGGCCGGCGATGAGCAGCCCGCGGTTCGTGCCGAGGCCGAGGTCGCGGAGGAGCTCGCGGCGGTCCGTGGCCGAGGCGAGAAACACGTCGATCTCCCGCCACACCTCGGCCGGCAGGATCAGGTCGGCCCGGTCGTTCGCGAGCGCACGGCTGGCTTGGATCCGCAGGCAGCCGTCGTCGACGCGGGCTTCGAGCACCCTGCCGCGAAGCGGGTTCTCGTCGGTCTTGAGACGCCGCTGCAGATCGGCGAGCACCCGCTCCGCTTCGGCCTTGTGGGCGGTCGAGGAGAGAATCGCGAACTCGCGCTGCCAGTGGCGGTCGTCGATCGCCGCGCAGAGCGGCACGGCCGCGAGCGTGCCCGCCGGAAAGAAAGCCACGAGCCGGCCCGGGACGATCAGCTTCTCGTCGCCGCCGATGTCGAGCTGCGTCCACGTGGGTGGCAGGCCGTCGCCGGGTGATCCGATGGCGATCCGCCCCGCATGCCGCTCCATCTCCAGCCGCAGCAGGTTGCCGAGCAGCACGAGCGACGTGGTCGGGCCGGTCGATTTCGTGCTCGCGATCTCGAGACCGCCGATGCCGAGGTGGTGAATGGCGAACTGGGCCGGAGGCATCACGGCGAGCGGCTGGCTGCCGAGGAGTTGCCCGAGGACGCGGATCGTTTCGCGCGAGTGCTCGCTCGCGGACTGCAGGATGACCTCGAGAGACGACGGGGCGGTGCCGTGGGGTGCGGATCGGCGGGTGTCGGATTCGTCCCGGGGGTGGGCGGGCATGCGGCGTCGCTCCATGACACGTGGACATGTGGAAACGTGGATCGCGATACACTCTACGCGATGCGGCGCGCCTTGCTGCGGAATCGAGCCGCCGCCGGCCCGGAGGGGATTCGATGCACTGGCTGTACCTGATGATCGCGATCGTGGCGGAGGTCGTGGGCACGAGCTTCCTGCGGGCGTCGGCAGGGTTCACGAAGCCGGTGCCGAGCATCATGGTCGTCGCCGGCTACGGCCTGGCGTTCTTCTTTCTGTCGCTCACGCTCGACAGGATTCCGGTGGGAATCGCCTACGCGGTGTGGAGCGGTGCCGGCGTGACGCTGATCGCCGCGATCGGCTGGCTGTTTCTCGGGCAGAAGCTCGATCCGGCGGCGATGCTGGGCATGGGGCTGATCGTGGCCGGCGTCGTCGTGCTCAACCTGTTTTCGAAGTCGGCGGCCCATTGATGCGGCCGGTTGATTGAGCCGCGGCGTGCACGGTTCAGAACCCGCAGAGTTTCACGCTCGCGATCACGAGGACGGCGGCCATCAGGAGTTGAACGACGCGCACGGGCAGCCGGAAGGCGCCGAGGTGGGAGCCGACCGCACCGCCGAGCATCGCCGCGGCGATCACGGGCAGGCTGATCGCCGGCAGGGTGCGGCCGGTGGCGAGGCCGCCGACGAGGCCGGCGAGCGAGTTGACGAGAATGAAGGGCGCCGTGATCGCGGCGACTTCCTTGACGGGCGCCGCCCGCAGGGCGAGGAGGAGCGGCGTGAGGAACACCCCGCCTCCCACGCCCGTGAGTCCCGACACCAGGCCGATGCCGCCCCCGATCGCAGCCAGGATGGCGGGAATGGGTGGCGATGCGGGGCTGACGGCACGATCACTCCGGGTCTGCCAGACGTCGCGCACGAGGCGGATGGCCGACACGATAAGCACGACACCGACGAGCTTTTCGAAGGTCTCGGTCGGCAGTCGGATCGCACCGCCGAGCAACGCGCAGGGCACGCTCGCCGCCGCGAGGGGCCAGAACAGGCCGCCGCGAAAGTGGCCGGCACGGAAGAACTGCACGCTGGCGATGCTCGCCACGAGCACGTTGAGCACGAGCGCCGTCGGGCGGATGACGTCGGGCCCGAACCCGAACAGCGTCATCACGGCGATGTAGCCGGTGGCTCCGGCGTGGCCGACCGATGCGTAGAGGAGTGCAACCACGCCGATCGCGACTGCGAGCACCGCGTTCATGCTGCCGGTGCGGCGTGCTTCTTGAGGAGCTCGAACGGCACGACGTCGAGAGACTTCTCGTGGGTCGCCTCGAGGACCACCGGCGGGGCCCGGCCCGCCCGCGCCGCCTCCAGCCAGCGGGCGGCACACAGGCACCAGCGATCACCGGCGACGAGCCCGGGGAAATCCCATTGCGGCCGCGGCGTGACGAGATCGTTGCCGGCGGCGACGGTGAACTCGAGAAAGTCGGCCGTCATCACGGCGCACACCGTATGCACGCCTTCGTCGGCCGGCCCGGTGCGGCAGCAGCCGTCGCGGAAGAATCCGGTCAAAGGCTCCCGGGAGCAGGCCACGAGCGGGCCGCCGAGCACGTTGCGGTCGGGCTTGCGGGCGGAGTCGTTCGCGGACGGTGGGATGGCGATCATGCCGGGTATGATGCCCGGTGTTTCACCCCCGGACAATGACCGACGATGCTGAGCCTCCAATCCGCCTCCACCGCCCGCTGGCTCACCCAGGTCGACGGCGGGCTCGACGCGGTGCTCATCGACCACGCCCACTGCGAGAAGAAGGCGGCGGGCGTGGCGATGAACCTGCTGTTTTCGTACGTCGATCATGTGGCGCTCGCCCGCGCGATGACCGAGATCGTGAACGAGGAACTGGAGCACTTCCGCATGGTCCTCGACCTGCTCGAGCGCCGAGGCATTCCATTCCGGAAGCTCTCCCCCAGCAGTTACGGATCCCGGCTCCACGAACTCATCCGCAAGGAGGAGCCAGCCCGCGCCGTCGATCGGCTGCTCGTCGCCGGCCTGATCGAGGCCCGCAGCTGCGAGCGGTTTTCGTTGCTGGCGGAACATGTGGACGATGCGGAGTTGCGGGACTTCTACCGCAGCCTCTTCGAGTCGGAGGCCCGTCACCATTCGACCTACGTCCGCCTCGCCTGCGACTTCCAGCCGGAATCCATCGTGCGCGACAGGCTCCACGACCTCTCGGCCCGGGAGGCCGCGATCATCGAGATCGGCGATCCGCAGCCGCGCATGCACAGTTAGGGGTGCCCCGGCTCGTGGCGCGCCGGCTCGGGGCAGCCCCTCGCCTCCCCAACTCGTGAGCGCATGGAACGTTCGGCCGAGTCGCCGCAGACGGTCGACCCGTTTTCCCGGGTCGCCACGCAGCGGTACGATTTCGGGGATGACCGCGTCCACTGCACCGCCGCACAGCCGAGGGTTTCCGCTCAACGAGTCGATCGCCGTGGGGGCGATCCTCGCGCTCGCGGCCTGGGCCGTGATCACCTGGTCGGGGCACGGCGGCGCTCCGGTGCCGCTCGGGCCGCTCGATCCGGGCCGGTTTTTCCCGGGCCGCAGCCTGACGCGTGCCGATCTGCCGCTGGTCGTCATGCTCGTGCTCGGCGGCGTGCCGCTGGTGTGGGATCTGCTCGCGAAGCTGTTTCAAGGCACGTTCGGCTCCGATCTCCTGGCCGGGCTGTCGATCGTGACGAGCATCGCGCTCGGCGAGTATCTGGCGGGGGTGCTCGTGGTGCTGATGCTCTCGGGCGGCGCGGCGCTCGAGAGCCGGGCCGTGAGCCGGGCCGGCGACGTCTTGAACGCGCTCGCCCGGCGGATGCCGACGCTCGCGCACCGCAAGGCCGGCACGGGATTCACCGACGTCGCGCTCTCGGAAGTCGCCGTCGGCGACGTGCTCGTGGTGCTGCCCCACGAGATCTGCCCGGTCGACGGCACCGTCTCGGCGGGCCGTGGCTCGATGGACGAGAGTTACCTCACGGGCGAGCCCTATCGGATGGCGAAAGCGCCTGGTTCGGCCGTCCTCTCGGGGGCGATCAACGGCCAGGCGGCGCTCGAGGTGCGGACGGAACGGGTCGCCGGTGACAGCCGCTACGCGAAGATCATGGAGGTGCTGAGGACGAGCGAGGAGCGCCGACCGCCGCTGCGGCGACTCGCCGACTCGCTCGGGGCGTTCTACACGCCGCTGGCCGTGGCGATCGCCGCGGGGGCGTGGTTCATGAGCGGCGACGCCACGCGGTTTCTCGCCGTGCTCGTCGTCGCCACCCCGTGCCCGCTGTTGATCGCGATTCCGGTGGCCATCATCGGCGCGGTCTCGCTGGCGGCGAAGCGGGGCATCGTGATCCGCGACCCGTCGATCCTCGAGCGGCTCGACACCTGCCGGACGGCGATCTTCGACAAGACCGGCACGCTCACGTACGGCGCGCCGAAGCTCACCGACGTGTCCCCCTGCGACCGGTGGAGCGAGACGGACCTGCTCGCCCTCGCCGCGAGCCTCGAGACGTATTCCAAGCATCCCCTCGCGGCGGCCGTGGTCGAGGCGGCCGCGGAGCGGGGCGTGCGGTTGCTGGAGGTGGAGGAGCTTGCGGAACGACCCGGGCAGGGGCTCACCGGCCGCGTGAAGCGACTCAACGGCGCGAGCGCGCCGCAGACCGTCGCCATCACGAGCCGCCAGAAGCTTCCGCTGGTCGATCCGTCGGGCGAGGAAAAACTGCCCCCTCAGGCCGGCGGTCTGGAGTGTGTGGTCGTGGTGGACGGGACGACCGCGGGCCTGCTGCGGTTTCGCGACACGCCGCGGGCCGACGGAGCCACGTTCGTGAGCCATCTGCAGCCGGCCCACGGGCTCTCGCGGGTGATGCTCGTCTCCGGCGACCGCGAGACCGAGGTGCGGTGGCTGGCCGACATCGTGGGCATCCGCGAGGTTCACGCGGGCATCCAGCCCGAGGGCAAACTCGCGATCGTCGAGCAGGCGACGAAGGAAGCGCCGACCGTGTTCGTGGGGGACGGCATCAACGACGCCCCCGCCCTCGCGGCTGCGACCGTCGGAATCGCCATGGGCGCCGCGAGCGACGTCACCAGCGAGGCGGCCGGGGCCGTGGTCATGGACTCGGCGCTCGAACGGGTGGACGAACTGTTCCACATCGGCCGGCGGATGCGGTCGATCGCGCTGCAGAGCGCCGTCGGCGGCATGGCCGCGAGCCTCGTGGGGATGGGTTTTGCCGCGGGCGGATTTCTGCCGCCGGCCGCGGGCGCCCTGCTCCAGGAGGCGATCGACGTCGTCGCGGTCGTGAACGCGCTGCGGATGACCTGGTATCGAGGCCGGTTGTCCGACTACGAGTGACGATGCCCGATGGGGGCCGTCGCGGCGACCTGACGCGACGCCTGCCGGCACGGGGGGAACGGCCTAGGCGGACGCAGACCGCCCGCGGCCGAGTGAGGCGCGGGTCATCGTGCCGGCCACCCACACCACGGCCGCGGCCGCGAGTGCGACGGCCACCTCGACCTGGCGGCTGCGATGCCGTCCGGTGGCGCACCAGGTGGCGAAGTGCTCGCAGTTGGCGACCACCGGGCAGTAGCCTTCGCGGCCGACGCAGGCCTCCGCCCGGCGGGCGACATCCTCGGGGGCATGCACGGCGGGCGGCTGGGTGACGGCCAGCACTTCGCCGCCACCGGCAAACTCCTCGAGCGACGTGCGCACCACCCGGCCGCCCCCGAACGGCCGCCTGAAATCGTCGGGCCGCGCGTGCACGACCGTGCCGTCGCCGAGGTCGATGCCGATGTGCCGATACGCGACGAGCGATCCGAGAAACCGCCGCTCGACGCCGATCCTGTCGCCACGCGCCATGCCTGGTCGCTCCTGAGTGCGGGCCCTGTTCTACGCATCGGCGGCAGGGGCGGTTCACCCAATCGTGTTCGGCACGGCACTTGCCGTCCTGTGGGGCAAGCGTCTCGCTTGCCGTACGACAGGCTGCAGCCTGTCATGCCTTCCCTCAACGCGCCCAATCCGGCTCGGGGTCACCCCGTACCGTCTCGCCGGACGTTCGCTGCGGGCCTCCGGCCAATCCTGTTCGGCTCGGCACTTGCCGTCCTGTGGGGCAAGCGTCTCGCTTGCCGTACGACAGGCTCCAGCCTGTCATGCCTTCCCTCAACGCGCCCAATCCGGCTCGGGGTCACCCCGTACCGTCTCGCCGGACGTTCGTTGCGCCCATCCTGGGCTTCACTCACTCGACTCCGACTTCGCTTCGCCATCCTGGCTCCGCTTGTCTGCGTACGCCGGCTCCACGGTAGGGGTGACCCCTCGCCTTCCCCCTCGTGCCGACTGCACGGTGGCGAACTCAGCGAGGGGCTGCCGGTGCCCCGGGGCCGGGCTCTGGGAGCAAGCGCAGCCAGGATGGCGAAGCGCAGCGGACAGGCAGAGAGCGGTGGCCACGATGGCCACCGCGAACGTCCGGCGATGGGGCATTGGCAGCCCCGAGCCACGCACGACGCCGATTCAACCGTCCCGCATGTGCCGTGTCGAACAGGATTGCGGTTCACCCCCAGGCGGCCGACGGATTGCCGGGGATTGTGAGAATTGGGTTGCGATTCGCCGGGCCGCTTGTGTCGGCCTCCCACCAGCCCTACTTTCAAGAGGGTTCGCCAGGACGCGGAGCAGAGGCTGGTCATGGAATTCTTCGAGGCGGTGGGCCAACTCGGCACGGGCCAGATCGTGCTGCTCGTGATCGCGCTGTTGATCGCGTTCGGTTTCGAGTGCATCAACGGGTTTCACGATACCGCCAACGCCGTGGCGACCGTGATCTACACGAAGTCGCTCAAGCCCACGCCGGCGGTGGTCTGGTCGGGTCTGTGGAACTTCATCGGCGTGCACGCCGGCGGCATCGGGGTGGCATTCAGCATCGTGCACCTGCTGCCGGTCGATCTGCTCGTGAACATCAAGACCGGCCGCGGGCTGGCGATGGTGCTCTCGCTGCTCGGCGCGGCGATCATCTGGAACTTCGCCACGTGGTATCGCGGGCTGCCCGCGTCGAGTTCGCACTCGCTCATCGGGTCGATCATGGGCGTCGGCATGATGAATGCCTGGCTCGAACAGGGCTCGATCTTCAAGGGCATCAACTGGCACAAGGCCTCCGAGGTGGGCATGGCCCTGCTGATCTCGCCCGTCGTCGGCTTCGGACTGGCGGCCCTGCTGCTGGTGATCAGTCGGAAGCTGATCCCGTCGCGGGAACTGTACGAGCCGCCCCACGGCGATCGGCCGCCGCCGTGGTGGATCCGTGCCCTGCTCATCGGCACCTGCACCGGCGTGAGCTTCGCCCACGGCTCCAACGACGGCCAGAAGGGCATGGGCCTGATCATGCTCGTGCTCATCGGGATCGTGCCCGCCGCCTACGCGCTCAACATGGGCATCTCCGGCGACCAGATCACCGCGACGGCGGAGGCCGCCCGGCGTCTGGAGCAGGAACTGTCGGAGCCGCAGCTGGCACTGATGATGAACGCCCTCAAGGACCGGCACGTCGCCGAGCGGCGGGTCGAGAGCATCGGTCGCCGCGAGGGTGTGGCGGCGGCGGCGGTGCTGGAGTCGGAAATGGTCGAGGAGATGCTCGACCCGTTCCCCCAGGACGACGTCGTCCTGGCCACGCTCGATCCGCTGCCGCTGTGCAAGGAGGTGCTGGCCAGCCTCGACGGTCGCACGAACTTCAAGGACCTGCACGCCGACGATCGCTGGAAACTCCGCACCCAACTGGTCGAACTGGGGGCGTCGGTCCGCACGCTGCTGCGGCAGTTCGGCGACAACCTCGCCGAGGATCGGCGCAAGGTGCTCAAGAGCCTCGCCGGGCAGCTGGCCAAGCCCGTCGAGTACGTGCCCGAGTGGGTCGTGATGGGCGTCGCGTTGTGCCTCGGACTGGGCACGATGTTCGGCTGGGAGCGGATCGTGGTCACGGTGGGCGAGAAGATCGGCAAGACCCACCTCACCTACGCCCAGGGCGGCGCCGCGGAACTCGTGGCTGCCTCCACGATCGCGATGGCCGATTCGCTGGGCATGCCGGTGAGCACGACGCACGTCCTGTCCAGCGGCGTCGCCGGCACGATGTGGGCGAACAAGTCGGGCATCCAGCCGGAGACGGTTCGCGAGATCGCCCTGGCGTGGATTCTCACGCTGCCGGTCGCCATGGCCCTCTCCGGCGGCCTGTACTGGATCGCCACGTTCTTCACCGGCTGACGCCCCGGCTTCGCTCCGGGCCGGCCGTTCGTTTGACGCGCGCACGGGCCCGGTTTAGCGTTGCACCGGGTGTCCGGTCTTTCCGCCGCGGGTTTACGCATGTCGCTTCGCCGCCTTCTGCTGGTGCTGGCCCTCGTCGCCGTTCACAACCGCACGGACGCCGCCGAGCCGGCGACGTACACGGTGAAGCCGGTGCCGTTTCGGCTCGAGGCCAGGCTCGAAGGCACATTCGAGCCGCCCCGGATCACGGACGTGCGGCCGGACATGAAGCGTTGGACGCAGCTCGTCGTCGAGGAGGCCGTGCCGCACGGCACGCGGGTGGGCACCGGTGACGTGCTCGTCAGGCTCGATACGGCGAAGCTCGACGAGGCGATCCGCGACCTCGAGATCTCCGGACGGCTGGCGTCGATCGCCCTCGGGCTGCAGGAGCGGGAGCTTGCGATCCTCGAGAAGGCGACGCCGCTGCAGCTCGAAGTGGCGACGCGGATGCGGCGCGTGATGCGCGAGGACGTCGATCGCTATCACGCCAAGGAGGCGGAACTGGCCGCCGCCGCGAACGACAAGCAGCTCGAGGCGGCGGAGTTTTCCCTGGCGAACGCCGAGGAGGAGCTGGCGCAGCTCGAGAAGATGTACGAGCAGGACGACCTCACCGAGGAGACCGAGGAGATCGTCCTCAAGCGGGCGCGATTCGAGGCCGAGATGGCCCGCTTCAATGCCGACCTGACCCGCGATCGCCACGACCGCATGGCGGGCCTCGATCTACCCCGTCGCAGGGAGTTTCTCGCGAACCTCGACCGGGCGAGCGAACTCGATTTCGAGCTGGCACAGGGCAGCCTGCCGGTGGCCTTGGAGCGGCAGCGGCTCGAGCTGGAGAAGGCCCGGAACGAGCAGCGCAAGGCCGCCGAGAATCTCGCCGAACTCAAGGCGGAGCGGTCGCGGATGCCGATCCGGGCCCCCACCGACGGGATCGTGTATTACGGCAGGTGGCGGCTGGGGAAGTGGAGCGACGCCGAGACGGCCGCGGCTCGACTGCGGCCGGGCGGCCAACTCGACGCCCGCGACACGATCATGACGGTCATCGGCCCGGGCAAGTTGGCGGTGCGCGCGGGCGTGCCCGAGAAGGATCTGGCCCGCGTCTCCGCCGGCACCCCGGCGAAGGTGGTGCCGCGGGCGTTTCCCGACGTGCGTCTCGACGCGATCGTGCGCGGGGTGTCGCCGGTGCCCGTGGCGGGCGGCCGGTTCGACGCCCTGATCGAACTGGCCGGGGAGCATCCGCGGCTGGTCGCCGGGATGGAGGCCGATGTTCGCGTGGTCGTGGAGAGCCGGCCCGACGCGCTCGCCGTGCCGAAGAAGGCCGTGTTCAGCGAACCGCTCGACGACGAGGCGAGGTTCGTGTTCGTGGTGATGCCGAACGGCAAGGAGCCCCAGAAGCGTACGGTGGCGGTCGGCCGCGCGACGGACGAACTCGTCGAGATCTCCGCCGGCCTGACGCCGGGGGAGGAGATCCTGCTCGAACGGCCGAAGCCGGCGGAGAAGCCGAAGGCCGAGGATCAGCGGCCCGAGCCCGAAGCCCCCGCGAAGCCGGCCGCCGCGGCGCCCGCGAAGTGATTCGCCGACCGGGGGAGTCGCCGATGCAACGCTGGCTGTGGGCCCTCGTCCTGAGCCTGGGTTTTTCCGAGGCCAGGGACGTCGTGGCGGCGGAGCCGGTGCCGGCGGCGGAGCCCCGCCCGGCGGCCGAGATCGGCCCGCGGGCCGAGCCGGTCGAGCCGGTGCCATCGGTCGAACTCGAGGCGGCGATCGGCCGCGGCGTCGCCTTCCTCCTCGACTGCCAGCGGGACGACGGCTCCTGGGGTTCCGCGGACAACTCCAAAGGGGGTGTCGACATCTATGCTCCGGCCCCCGGGGCGCATCGGGCCTTTCGGGGAGCGGTGACGGCGCTGGCCGTCGCGGCCCTCATTGAAACCGGCGATGCCGACGTCAGGGTCGATGCGGCCGTCGATCGCGGCCAGGCATGGCTGCTCGAGCATCTTCCGCGACTCCGCCGGGCCACTCCCGACACGCTGTACAACGTCTGGGGACACGCCTACGGCATCGAGGCGCTCGCCCTGCTCCACCGGCGTGCCGAGGGCGACGCGGCGCTGCGCGAGAGGCTCCTGGAGTGCATCACGGGCCAGGTCGGCCTGCTCGACCGCTACGAGTCGGTGGATGGAGGGTGGGGCTACTACGATTTCCGCGCCGGCACGAAGAAGCCCGCCGCGAGCCCCAACAGTTTCACGACGGCGACGGTGCTGCTGGCCCTCGCCGACGCCCGCGATCTCGGCGTCGACGTGCCCCAGCGGCTGATCGACCGCGGCCTCGACGCGATCAGGCGACAGACGAAGCCCGACCGCAGCTACATCTACGGCGAATACCTGAAGTATCGCCCGGAGCATCCGGTGAACCTGCCGGGTGGCAGCGTCGGCCGCTCGCAGGCCTGCCACGCGGCCCTGCGGAGGTTCGGCGACCCGACGCTCACCGACACGGCCATCCGCACCTGGCTGGAGCGGCTCGTGGCGCGCAACGGCTGGCTCGATCTCGGCCGGAAGCGGCCGATCCCGCACGAATCATGGTTCGCAGTGGCGGGGTATTTCTTCTTCTACGGCCACTACTACGCCGCCCTGTGCCTGGAATCGCTGCCGGCGGCGGAGAGGCCGGTGATCCAGGATCAGCTCGCGCGGATCATGCTCGCGATCCAGGAGCCGAACGGCTCCTGGTGGGACTACCCGTTCTACGATTACCACACGCAGTACGGCACCGCGTTCGCCGTGCGCACGCTCGTCCGCTGCCGCCACGCCGAGTGACTCATCGTCGGCTCACGAGCGGCTGGTAGACTGATCTCCCGCCATGAACCACAGCCTCGATCCCACCGCCGAGCGGGCGCTGTCGATCAATCTCGACGGCTCGATCTACGGCACGTTCGCCGAGATCGGGGCGGGGCAGGAGGTGGCCCGCTGGTTCTTCTCGGTGGGCGGGGCGGCCGGCACCGTCGCCAAGACGATGTCGGCCTACGACATGACCGTCAGCGACGCCATCTATGGCAAGGCGGCGCGGTACGTCTCGCGGGAGCGGGTCGAGGAGATGCTCGATCACGAGTTCGCGCTGCTCCGCGAGCGGCTCGACGCGGGACGCGGGGAACGCACCCGGTTCTTCGCGTTCGCCGACACCGCCGCGGCCCGGTCGTATGCGGGAGGGAACGAGTGCCACGCCTGGCTCGGGGTCCGGTTCCAGCACGCGTTCCGGGCCGATCCGAGTGAGGTCGTCATCCACTGCCGGCTGCTCGATCCTTCGAACGCACGGCAGCAGGAGGCGCTCGGGCGGCTCGGGGTGAACCTGCTCCACGCGGTGTTCAACCGGTTCCGCGAACCGAAGAAGCTCGTCGAGTCCCTGCTCGACGACATCGGTCGTGAACGGCTCGAGATCGACTGGATCGCGGTCCGCGGGCCGGCGTTTCCCGGAGTGGACAACCGGTTGCTGGCCCTCCACCTGGTACGTGTGGGCTTCACCCCGGCGATCCTGTTCGACGCCGCCGGAGCGCCGGTGCTCGCGTCGGAGGCCCTGCGGCACTCGAGCGTGCTCATCGAACGGGGTCGGTTCGCCCCCGTGACGCGGCTCAACCTCGAGATGATGGCGGCGGCGCGGCAGGCCTTCACCGATGCCGACGGCAGGAAGGGGTCCGAGCCTTCCCCGGGCCCGGCGGCCCGCGAACAGCATGGAAGGAACGAGGGGCGGCGCGAGGGGCGTGAAATCCGTGAAATCCATGGAATCCATGAAATCATGGAAATCACGATGAACAACCTGCGGGACCGGGGCCAGGCGGATGACTCCGACTTCCTCGCCCGCGTCGACCTGCTGTCGGCGGTCGGGAAGATGGTGCTCGTGAGCGACATCGGAGCGTTCCACGATCTCGGTGAATACCTGGCCGCCCGGCACGTCGGGCGGATCGGCCTGGTGCTCGGCGTGCCCCTGCTTCGGGAACTGTTCAACGACGCCCACTACCGGCAACTTCCCGGCGGCATCCTGGAGGCCTTCGGGAGGCTGTTCACGAAGTCGGTGCGGCTCTACGTGCAGCCCACCCGCGACGTGATCGACGGCCGCGTCATCTCGGCCGACACGCTGCAGGTGGCCGCGCACCACGCGCACCTCCTCGAGCACCTGCGCACCAACGGCCTGATCCAGCCCCTGCCGTGCGATCCCGGGACGCTCCGCACCTACTCCAGCGACGAGGTGCGGAGCCGCATCTGCTCGGGCGACCCGTCATGGCGCGATCTCGTGGCCCCCGAGGTCGCCGCGCTGATCGACCGCCACGGCTACTTCATCAAGTGCTGAGGCGGCCCGCCTGTCCGATCACTCGGCCCGCAGCCGCTGACGGAAATACTTGTAGCCCGGCACGAAGAAGCAGGCCGCGCTCACGAGGCCGAAGATCACGTGCTGGTAGTGAGGGACGAGGCACATCACCAGGGCCGTGGCGAACAGCACCGCCGCCTGCACGTAGAACGCGCCCGACAGGATGCCGGCCTTCGCGAAGAACACGGTGCCGGCGAGCAGGGCGAGAACGGGCGAGAGGGTGAGCACGTCGAGCCGCAGCAACCCCTCGACCCAGAACAGCATCACGCTCGCGATGACGCTCCCGCCCCACACGTGGGCGATCTGGCGTTCCACGGCCGTCACCGGGCCGGTCCGGTGTCGCAGGGCCCAGAAGATCGGCGCCCACAGCGCGAGGCCGCCGCCCCACAGGGCCGTGTAGGGCCAGCGGGTCGTCACGCCCTGCCAGGCCAGCACGTCGGTCGTGACGGACAGGGCGAGGATCACCACGGAGTGCCACATCCAGAGCAGGCCCCAGTTCTCGAGCACCACGGCATGGTGGGTCTCGCGGAACAGCCGTGCCGCCACGTCGGCGAGCCCACCCCGCCGGGCCGCGATCGTCTCGCCGGCGAGAAACGCCCGGAGATCGGCCGCCAGGGCGCCGGCCGTCGCGTAGCGGAGTTCCTGCGGCTTCTGCAGGCTCTTGAGCGCGATCATCTCGAGGTCGCGGTTCACGCCGGGGATCACGGTCCGCGGCGCGGGCGGGTCGGTCTCGAGCACCGCGAGGAGCGTGTCCATCGGGCTCGAGGCCTGGAAGGGCGGACGGCCGGTCAGCATCTGGTACAGGATCGCACCCAGGCTCCAGACGTCGCTCGACGGCCCGACCTCCCCGCGGCTGCCGGCGGCCTGCTCGGGCGACATGTAGCACGGCGTGCCGAGGATCGCACCGGTGTGGGTCACCGACTGGTCGTCTTCGATCCGCTTGGCCAGGCCGAAGTCGGAAACGTGCGGCCGGCCGGCCGCGTCGATGAGGATGTTCGACGGCTTGAGGTCCCGATGGAGCACGCCGCGGTCGTGAGCCGCCTGCACCGCGTCGGCCACCCGCGCCAGCAGGGCCGCCGCCTCGCGCGGCGGCAGGGGGCCGGCGGCGAGTTGCCGCGCGAGCGTCGTCCCCTCGATGTACCGCATGCTGTAGAAGGGCAGCCCGTTGCTCTCGCCCACCTCGAAGATCGGGACGATGCCGGGATGGTCGAGCCGCGCGGCGGCCTCCGCCTCGCTGCGAAACCTCGCCAGGTCGGCGCCGCTGGCGATGTCGCGGCGGAGGAGCATCTTGAGCGCGACCGTGCGGCCGAGGCTCCGCTGGAGGGCACGGTACACCACGCCCATCCCGCCCCGCCCGATCTCCTCGAGCAGTTCGTAGTCGCCGAGCGTCGCCGGGAGCGGCGTGACACCCGGTGTGAAACGCGGGCCGTCGGACCACGGGGCCTCGATGGCCACAGGCTCCGCGGGGGGACGAAGCGTCCCTGCATCCAACACGGTGGACTGCTCCGCGACGGCTTCCGTCACCAGCATCGTGGCGAACAGTTCCCGCAGCGGTTCGGCGAGGTCGGGGTGGGCCGCGGCGAGCGTGGCCAGCCGCTGCTGCGCCACGTGCGCGGGCGCCTCGGAGAGCTCCTCCACCAATTCGGCGAGCCGCTCCTCCTGGGCGGGGCTGAGTGGCGATTCGACGGCGAGGGGGCGGCCCGCGGTCACGGGGATCGACTCCGGCGGCTGAGGCACGTTCGCGGATGGGGCGAAGCGTCGTTCATCGCATCATAGGCGCGGCCCGGCGGCCGTCTGCGGCGGTCATTCGGCCCCGTCGAGCAGCACCCGCAGCCGGCGCATGGCCCGCAGGTACCGCATGCCGGCCGCCGGTTTCGACAGCCCGAGGACGGCGGCCGCGTCGGCGGTGGAGAGGTGCTCGAAATGCCGCAGGAGCACGATCTGACGGTCCGCTTCGTCGAGCTGCTCGACGGCCGCCGCGAACCGTCGCTCGAGCTCATGCCACGTGGCGGCCGCGGCCGGCGTCAACTCGCGGTCGGTGAGTCCGGCCACGACGTCGTCCGCCGAGCGGTCGCGATCCCCGGGCGGGGCGAGCGAGACCTCGCGATCCACGCTGCGGTTGGACGCGACGCGGTGCCGGCGATGGGCGTCGATCAGCCGGTCACGGGCCATGTGCCGCAGCCAGAGCTGGAACGGCATCGTCGGGTTGGCGAGATAGTCGCCCAGCCGGCGATTCGCCTCGAGCATCACGTCCTGCACGATGTCGCTGGCATCGACGCGATGCCGCACCAGCCGGTCCATCCGCCGGTCGATGAGCTGCTTGATCGCCTCGCGATGGCGGGCGAGCAGCCCGTTGACGGCGGCCGTGTCGCCGTCCCGCACCCGATCGAGCAGGACCTGGGTGGGGTGCGTCTCGGCCGCGGCTGGGGCATTCGTGCGAACGGGCGTGACGGCCATGCCCGGATTGTACCTCCGCGCGGCGGGTTCCGGCGCGGCGGCTGACGGTGGGGCAAGGACTGCCGACGATTCCAATTGTCCGGGGGCCGGCGCCGACTTTTTTCCGATCCGGTGCCCCCGTTTTTTGACCGTGAAATATTCGTGATCCATAATCGCAGGCGGTTGACGGAGAAACCGCTGCCTGCCGCGACAGGATGCGGCCTCACGCGAACGGATTGCCCACGTGAACGTCGTCAGCCCCCCGACGCGTCCGGTCCGGCGACGGATGGCCGCGATCATGCCGGGACTGTCGCTGCTGCTCGGCCTCCCGGCGGCATTGCTGGTGGCGGCTCCCCGCGCGTGCGGAGACGGGCCGGCGATCGGCTGGACCGCCCCCGCGGTGGCGGTGGCGACGCCGGCGCACGAGGACCTCGCCGCGACGACATCCGTCTTCGAGCGGCAGGGCCGTTGGGCGGACGTGGTGAGCGCGTGCGAATCGGCGGCCCGGAAGGGGACGCTGGCGCCGGAACTGCAGCATCGCTACGACGTCGCCAAGATCCACTGCGATCTGGCGCGACGCCACAACGAGACCGCCTACCGCCGGCAACTGGCGAAGCTCACCGAGTCGGATGCCCGCCGGCTGTATGCCGAGGTGCTCGCCCGGATCGCCTCCCATCACGTCGAGACGCCGGACTTCGCGCGGATCGTGACCCGCGGTCTGCTCGCCATGGACGTGGCGATCGACGACTCCGTGTTCGCCGTGGCCCATGCACCGTCCGCCGACGCCGCGGCGCGGGCGGAGTACCGGCAGCGGATCGTGCAGCTGGCCACCGCCCGCACGGTGGGCTCGCAGGTCGATGCCGAAACCTTTGCGGCGTGGGTGGCGAACATCGCCCACGCCGCGCTCGGCGTGCCGCCGTCCGTGACGCTCCTGGAGCTCACCGTGGCGGCGATGGGCAGCCTCGACGAGTACTCCGCCTTCCTGACGACCGGCCAACTCGACGATCTCTACGCCCAGATCGACGGCAACTTCGTCGGCCTGGGCGTCGAGTTGAAGGCGGCGTCCGACGGCCTGCTCGTGGTGCATGTGATCCCGGGCAGCCCGGCCCAGCGGGCCGGAATCCGCGCGGGCGATCATCTCGTGGGCATCGGGAGCCAGTCGATCGGCGGCATGGGCGTGGACCAGGCGGCCCAGTTGCTGCAGGGCCCCCCCGGGTCGCTCGTGACGCTCGCGGTGCTGCGGGCCCCCGCTCCGGCCCGGGCGGTGACCGTGCGGCGGGAGCATGTCGAGGTGCCGAGTGTCGAGGATGCCCGCATCGTCGATCCGGCCGCCGGCATCGCCTATCTCAAGATCAGCTCGTTTCAGAAAACGACGGCGACCGATCTGGAGGCCTCGCTGCGGCGGCTCGACGTCGCGGGCATGCGGTCGCTGATCATCGACCTCCGCGGCAACCCCGGCGGACTGCTTTCGGCCGCCGTGGACGTGGCCGACCTGTTCCTCGAGCGCGGGCTGGTGGTGGCCACACGGGGCCGCAGCCCCGAGGAGAATTTCAACTATTCGGCCAGCCGCCCGGGCACCTGGAAGATGCCGTTGGTCGTGGTGATCGACGGCGATTCGGCGAGTTCGAGCGAGATCTTCGCCGGGGCGATCCGCGATCACGCCCGTGGGACGATCGTCGGCGTCCGCAGTTTCGGCAAGGGCTCGATCCAGGGCATTTTCCCGCTGGAGACGGCGGGTGTCGGGATGCGGCTGACGACGGCGCGGTTCTACTCGCCGAACGGGCTGCCCTACAGCGGGGTCGGAGTGGAGCCGCACCTCGCCGTGCACACGGTCGCCCGGCCCGCCGGAGGGGTGTCACTCGTCGGGACCGGCGCCGGTGCGGCCGGTGATCCGTTCTTCGACGCCGCGGTGGAGGCGGCCCGTCGCGCGGCGCCGCGCCCGGCCGCGCGTCCGCAGCCGCGGGCGACCGCCGCACGGTAGCCTCCCGGCCGGCCGCTACTTGAACTCCCCCCGCGGCGCCTGTAGTTTGCGGTGGACATGTCGATCACGTCCGCGTTGCTGAAATCTTCCTTCTGGCTGCGCCGCGGACGACTACCCCGCCACCCCTTTCTGGCACGCCCCGGCGCGCCCCTACGGAGAAGGATCCAGCCATGACCACAGCCCGAGCCAGTGCCGTCGCCGCCATCAACAACTACAAGGCCAACGGTCATGCCTGGAACTTCCGGGAGACCCCGACGAGCGAGATCTTCGGCGCCAACGTGTTCAGCGACGCGGTCATGAAGGACAGGCTTCCCAAGAGCGTCTACAAGGCGCTCCAGGCGACCATCAAGCAGGGCAAGCCGATCGACCCGGGGATCGCCGACGCCGTCGCCCTCGCCATGAAGGACTGGGCGATCGAGAAGGGCGCCACGCACTACGCCCACGTCTTCTATCCGCTCACCGGTCTGACCGCCGAGAAGCACGACAGCTTCCTCACGCCGACGGGAGACGGTGACGCGATCGCCGAGTTCTCCGGCAAGGAGCTGATCCAGGGCGAGCCCGACGCCTCGAGTTTCCCGTCGGGCGGCCTGCGGGCGACGTTCGAGGCCCGCGGCTACACCGCGTGGGATCCGACGAGCCCGGCCTACATCCTCGACAACCCCAACGGCACGACGCTCTGCATCCCGACGGCGTTCTGCTCGTGGACGGGCGAGGCCCTCGACAAGAAGACGCCGCTCCTGCGGTCGATGCAGGCGGTGGACAAGCAGGCCCGCCGCGTGCTCGCCCTGTTCGGCCACAAGGACGTCGGCCAGATCTCGGCGTCCGCCGGCCCGGAGCAGGAATACTTCCTCATCGACCGCAACTTCTACTTCGCCCGCCCCGATCTCGTGATGGCGGGCCGCACGCTGTTCGGCGCCAAGCCGCCGAAGGGACAGGAGTTCGAGGACCAGTACTTCGGGGCGATCCCCGAGCGGGTGCTCGCGTTCATGCTCGACGCGGAACGGGAGTTGTTCAAGCTCGGCGTGCCGGTCAAGACCCGGCACAACGAGGTCGCGCCCAGTCAGTACGAAATCGCGCCGATCTACGAGAACGCCAACATCGCGACCGACCACCAGCAGACGATCATGCAGACGCTGACCCGGGTCGCGCAGAAGTACGGCATGACGTGCCTGCTGCACGAGAAGCCGTTCGCGGGCATCAACGGCTCGGGCAAGCACGTCAACTGGTCGTTGGGTTGCAAGCTCGGCAACCTGCTCGAGCCGGGCGAGACGCCGCACGCCAACATGCAGTTCCTCGTGTTCTGCGCCGCCGTCATCCGCGCGGTCCACCTCCATGCCGACCTGCTGCGGGCGGTCGTGGCGGCCAGCGGCAACGACCACCGGCTCGGAGCCAACGAGGCCCCGCCGGCGATCATCTCGATCTTCCTCGGCGACCAGCTCGCCGACGTGTTCGAGCAGATCGAGAAGGGCAAGGCGACCAGTTCGAAGTCGAGCGGCACGCTGACGGTCGGCGTGGACACGCTCCCCTCGCTGCCCAAGCATGCCGGCGACCGCAATCGCACCAGCCCCTTCGCCTTCACGGGCAACAAGTTCGAGTTCCGGGCCGTGGGTGCCAGCCAGTCGATCGCCGGCCCGCTGGTGGCCCTCAACACGATCATGGCCGAGAGCCTCGACTACATCGCCACGGAGCTCGAGAAGGCGACCGGCGGTGACCAGTCGAAGCTCGCCGGCGCGGTCGAGAAACTGCTGCAGAAGATCATCTCGGAGCACAAGGCGGTGATCTTCAACGGCAACGGCTACTCGCAGGAATGGCACGAAGAGGCGAAGAAGCGCGGCTTGCCGAACCTCAAGGCCACGCCGGAGGCCCTCGACGTGCTCGTGTCGCCGAAGAACGTCGCGCTGTTCGAGAAGTATGGCGTCCTGTCGGAACGCGAGGTGAAGAGCCGCTACGACATCTACATGGAGCGGTACTGCAAGGACATCAACACCGAGGCCCAGGCGGCCCTCCAGATCGCCAAGACGATGATCCTGCCGGCCGGCTATCGGTATCAGGGCGAGCTCGTCGATACGGCGACCAAGCTCAAGACCCTCGGCCATGCGGTCCACATGGGGACGCTCGAGAAGCTGACGAAGCTGGTCGGCGAATTCGAGGGCCGGATCGAGTCGCTGGAGAAGGCTCTCACGCATCACGGCGCCGCCGACCTGCGGGCCGAGGTGAAGCACTTCTACAGCGACGTGATCCCCGCCATGGTGGCCCTGCGGGAGACCGCCGACCAGATCGAAGTGATCCTCCCCGACGACCTGTGGCCGCTGCCCACCTACCGCGAGATGCTGTTCATCAAGTGAGCCTCGAGCAGCTGTCCCGGTCGATCGCCGAGGAGGCCGGGCGACTGGAGCTCCCGGTTCCGCAGGACACGATCCAGAGGCTCGCCGCCTACGCGGCGAGCCTCTGGTCTTGGAACGAGCGGCTGAACCTCACCCGGCACACCGACGTCGGGAAGTTCGTGTCCCGCGACGTGTCCGACGCCGCGGCCATCGGCCCCCACCTGGCCCGTGGCGAGCACGTGCTCGACGTGGGGACGGGCGGCGGCGTGCCCGGCGTCCTGCTCGCGATCCTGCGGCCCGACCTGCGGGTCGAGGTCTGCGACAGCGTGGCCAAGAAGGCCCGGGCGCTGGGTGAGATCCTCCGGGAGTCGGGACTGTCCCTGCCGGTCCACGAGGCGGCTGGGCAGACGGTCGTCGAGGCGGCGGCAGCCCGGGGTGACCGGTTCGACACGCTGGTGGTCCGGGCGGTGGCACCGCTGGCCAAACTGCTGTCGTGGTTCGAGCCGCTCGCCGGGGCGTACGGTCGACTGCTCGTCGTGAAGGGGCCCCGCTGGGAAGAGGAGAGGGGCGAGGCCAGGCACAAGGGATTCGCCAGGCAGGTCACCGTCCGTCGGATCGCCTCGTGGCCGATCCGGGGCAGCGACAACGAGAGCGTGCTGCTCGAGATCCGTCCGCGGTAGCCCGTGGGCGGCCGTCCCGCGTGCCTCGTCGACGCGTCCGAACCCGGCTTGCCATACTCCGGCCATGAAGCGTCGTGTCGCCTTGGCTGCCCTTCCCATCTGCATCGCCGGCGGCTGGCTGGCTGCGCCGGTGCGGTGGCAGGTGACCGGGCTGTCGATGGCACCGGGCCTCGCGCCCGGCGACGTCGTGGCCAGTGGGTGGTGTCCGCTGCTGGATCGGTGGCGGGCTCCCGGGCGTGGCGAGCGGTGGACGTTCCTCGAGCCGGGCGGCGGGCTGGCAGTGAAGCGTGTCTGGGGCCTGCCGTGCGAGGCGATCGGATTCGCTGACGGCGACCTGACGGTGGATGGTGTGGTCGTCGTCAAGCCGCCGTCCGTGCTCGGGCAGATGGCGCTGCCGGTGGCGGGGACGATCCACGGTGACGCCACGACCGCCGTCCGGATCGAGATCGACGACCCGGCTCTCGACGATGTGCCATTCGCCCCCGACGAGCGGCGGTTGCTCGTGCCGGTGCGCGACGTCGGCGTCACGGCGATCGTCCACGTCGCGGAGGCGGCGGGGGTCCGGTCGCCGGAGGTCGTCATCAGGGTCGGCGACCGGGCCGTGCGGGTGCGGACCAGGGAGAGGGGCAGGTTCGCGATCGTGGCGGGCCGGCTCGACGGCCGCTTCGTGGCGGCGGCATGGCCTGTCGATGAAGCCGATGGAGGAGGCGGTCTCGCGGTGCCGCCCGGCGCGCCGGCGACATGGAGCATCGACACCGCCTGGTCGGGCGACGACGGGGTCAAGACGTTCGATGTCGCAGTCGCCGGCGACGGCCTCGAGGCCGATGTTCGGCTGGAGCGTGTCACCCCGTGGCGTGACGTCCACCATCTCCCGGCGGCCGACGGCACCACGCAGTGGCGGCTCGGGCGGTCGGAGTGCTTCCTGCTCGGAGACTTCCCCGGAGGCAGCCGGGACTCCCGCCACCACGGGCCGGTCGACATGGCACGCCTGCGGCACCGGGTCCGCTCGGGCCTGCGGCGTTGAGTCACCGTCGTGGTGATTCGCCCACCGGGCCGGTGAGAGGACGCATCTGGCCCTGAAAACAAGGCGGCGCGTGCGTCCTGCACGCGCCACTGCATCCCCGGGCTCACCATCTCGGTGATCGCCGGCACACGAGGATTTTTCGGCCGCGAAATTTTTTTCTCGCGCGCAACGTCGGCGATGGCCACGGGTTGCGCATCGGCGGTTGATGCCCGTGCCGGTTTGGCACGGGCAGTGCATTTCCTCTTCCCCCGTCGCCGAAGAGCGGCCGCGTGAGTGGCTGGTCGTGGTGCGACGGAGATCAATCCAAGAGGAGGTGCAAGATGATGATGGTTGCAGCCGTGGGCATCACGTCCGAAGTGCTCGCCCCCGAGGCCGCCGTCGGTGCGCTGCCGCGTGCGACGCGGCGTACCGGCCTGCTCGACTGCCTGGTCGTGTCGGGCGACGCGGCCCGTCGGCGCCGGTTCGAGGCGGCCGTCGAGCTCGCCGGCTGGCTCGAGTGCGTGTCGCCGGAGACGGCGGGCGACCTTCACCAGGCGGTCGATCGCGACTTCCAGTTCGTGATCGTGGATATCGCGGCGCCGCTCGGCGACCGCGTGAACGACTCGGTCGAGATCGCGGAGGAGATGGCCGCCCGTCCGGGCACGCTGCTCGTGGTCTGCGGATCGGAAGACAACGTGGACGAGGAGCTGTGGGCCCGTCAGCTGGGCGCCTGGCTGTATCTCCCGGGTGTCTGCGACGGCGACAGCCTGACGAGCCTGTGCGTCGAGGCCCGCCGCCTGCGTGCCGGTGCGACCGCGTTCGCGGGAGCCCGGTAGTTCCACTTCGGCCGACCGTTTCCGGTTCCAGTTCGTTCCTCACTCACTTCATTCACCACTTCAAAGGAGCAGCTCGCCATGTCCGCCCCGTCCTACGCCGACGACGTCGAACTCGATTACTCGTCCAACCGCATCCGCGACCGTCGTTCGAGCGACCACGATTCGCGCCGCACCGCACCGCCGCGGTATGCCCGCTCACGCCGTGCCCCCTGTCAGGCCAACGGTATCCACCGCCGTCGCAACAAGCGGTTCGCCTGGTAGGCCACCGCCCCCTCCGTCCACCCTTCGGATCCCGAGCGTCTTCCCATGCCCCGTTCCCGCCCCACACGCACGAGCAGGCCTTCGCGGCTGCGGCTTCGCGCGACCTCCGGTCGCCTGCGGGGTCCGCTCGCCCGGCACTCGCGGCGGCGGGTCGCACGACGGGCGCGACGGCGACGGGTGTGGATGCACCACTTTGCACCGGAACTGCAGGCGGGTCGGCCCCGTCGGCAGCCCCTCGATCGTTCACCAGGCCGTCGGCCGGAACGCAGTCACCACCACCTTTCGACTGCCTCCGCGTCACGGGATCCGTCGGGATCACACCCGCCGGAGGCCACCCAGGCAGGAGGCCCACCGCTTCCGAACGAAATGAACTCCATCACGAAACCAGGATCCCAAACCATGTCAGTGCATCGTTTCATCACCCAGGCCGGCGGCCGGTGCGGCGCGATCTTCGCGCTGCTCGCCGTCTCCGCGACGGCGGCCTTCGGCGG
>Ga0214917_10000873_pt1 | contig 39254 bp, 31 predicted proteins | sample LL_1208_BB_MetaG_FD_177983 | JGI IMG/M metagenome (GOLD analysis project Ga0214917, IMG submission 177983) | Freshwater microbial communities from Lake Lanier, Atlanta, Georgia, United States - LL_1208_BB | ecosystem: Environmental > Aquatic > Freshwater > Lake | place: USA: Georgia | collected... | reverse complement strand
GTAAGCCATGGCCAACTTAGCCCCCAGTCTTGCAAGTGTAAATATTCAAAACTCATCCAAAAACAAATCAGTCCCAACGAAGCAAGTAAAGGCTTTACTTTTTTGGAAAAAAAGTGATAGCCCAACCATGGAATACACATTAGCAAACTATTGGCTAACCATGCAGCTACAGCGCCGGGTGCAGTAGCGTTCCAAATCCACCAAGTTGTGCCCAAGTTCCAAATCAACATCGAGAGATAGCACAGTAAAAAAAAGCGACGAGTAGATTTTTCAAGAGTAGAAAGTAAAAGCAGCGGGACCCATGCAATAAATAGCAAGATAGATTGACCCAATGGAGAACCGGGCCATCCCAGCCAGGCCAAAGCACCACTGGTGATTGATAAGAGCAGGGATCGAGTTCGCATCAAAACAATTTCGAGTGTTGAAGCTACTTACTTTCTGCTATAATTAGGTGCTTCTTTGGTGATGTCAATGTCGTGTGCATGACTTTCATGCATTCCTGCGTTGGTGATTTTAATAAATGTTGCTTTTTGCAACGCAGCAATGGTGCGGGCACCACAGTAGCCCATACCTGCACGCAAACCACCTGTATACTGGTAAACAACTTCTTTTAAATAGCCTTTGTATGCGACGCGACCTTCGATTCCTTCTGGTACATATTTTTTGACATCTTGTTCGGGATCTTGAAAATAACGGTCGCTGCTTCCAGTCGCCATCGCTCCCAATGAGCCCATTCCTCTATAGGTTTTGAATTTTCTTCCTTCGTAGATGATGGTTTCACCAGGACTTTCTTCGGTGCCGGCAAATACACTTCCCATCATCACACAATTTGCTCCGGCTGCCAATGCTTTCACCATATCACCTGTGTAACGAATTCCTCCATCAGCAATCACAGGAATATTCTTTCCCTTTAATGCATGAGCCGCTTCCATAATTGCAGTAAGTTGAGGCACCCCAGTGCCTGCGACAATACGCGTGGTACAAATTGAACCAGGCCCTATTCCCACTTTCACAGCATCAGCACCTGCTTCTGCCAATGCTTTTGCACCAGCGGCAGTTCCTACATTTCCTGCAATGACTTGTAAGTTTTTAAATTGTTTTTTTACCAGCTTTACGGCTTCAATCACTCCCTTGCTATGTCCATGTGCACTATCCATCGCAACAACATCCACACCAACATGGTGTAAAGCGGCAACACGATCTAATAAATCTTTTGTAATTCCAACACCTGCTCCAACGAGTAATCGCCCAAAGCTATCTTTTACTGCATTGGGATTACTTTTCAATTTTAAAATATCACTATACGTAAAGAGCCCAACCAGTTTTCCTTTTTTGTCAATGATGGGTAACTTCTCAACCTTAGTTTTTTTGAAAAGTTGTTCAGCCTTTTTCAGATCTGTACCCTCAGGAGCGGTATAAAGATCTTTCGACGTCATTACTTCGCTAACTTTTCTTTTTGGATTATTTTCAAAACGTAAGTCACGGTTAGTTAGAATGCCAGTTAATATACCCGCCTTATCTACAATAGGAATTCCGCCGATTCGATTTTCTTGCATCATTTTCAGTGCTTCCCCAATTGTAGCTTCTTCCAAAAGCGTTAAGGGGTCAATGATCATGCCGCTCTCACTTCTTTTTACTTTTCTTACTTGCTCGGCCTGTTTTTCAATAGACATATTTTTATGCAAGATGCCGAGGCCTCCTTCGCGCGCCAATGCAATGGCTAATGATGCCTCAGTAACTGTATCCATTGCTGCTGATAACAGCGGTACATGAAGCGTGATGGAATTAGTTAGTTTACTACGGATGTCTACTTCCCGGGGTAGTACTTCACTATAACCGGGCATCAATAATACATCGTCGAAGGTCAGTCCTTCGCCAAAGAAACGTTCCGTAAAAGCAGGGGAAGATTTTTTTGTCGCCATGTGCAAAGATAGGCCACCCGAACAAAATAGGCAAAATCAAAAAAACGGCTACTTAATAAGGGTAACGGTACCTTTTCTGAAAACAGGGTTGCCTGTATCGCGATGTGTATACGAAAGTACCCAAACATATACGCCTGTTCCTTGTGGCTGCCCATTGATACGGCCATCCCATTTGTCCATCCAATTGCGTGTTTCAAATACAAGTTGCCCCCACCTATTAAAAACCCTGAAGTGATAATTAATCGCTTTCAACGCATTATGTGGGCTAAACCAGTCGTTCAGTCCATCATTGTTAGGGGTGAATGCAGTGGGGACTTCAATTAAGCAATGGTTAAGTACCCGAATAATTTTTTCGGTGCTGTCCTTACAGCGTAATGCTTGATTACCGGCAACCAAGCGGACCCGATAGGTTCTTTCTACATTAATATTGGGGAATTGAAAGGGGGGCGGATCTTTTTGTGTATTGGTCGAGAGTGCGTCATAACGCCATAGCCAGCTATCAATTGTTCCTGTACTTGTATTGGTAATTTTAAGCTTGTCTTCTGGACATAGAATGCTGTCCGCTATTGTAAAGCTGGCCTTTACTTGATTATTAATGACTAATTGTGTGGACGCAGTATCAGAGCAAATTCCATTGCTCACTATTAAAGAAATATTATTTGTGGAACTGGAGGGAAAATCAATCGTGTGCGTTTGTGTATTAACAGTGCTTGCATTAAAAGTCCATTTCCAATTATTGATGCCATCCCCTCCGGGGTGAGAAAAGAGGTAGGTATTTTTTTGACAACCTAGTGCGGCATTATAGCTAAATGCTGCATTTACTGTATCTGCAACGTTGAATGATACAGTCTGTAATGGAGTTGCTAAGCCACATTCGTCTACTAGAACTGTTGTATCTGTTCCCGCTCTTAGCATGAGTTGATAAGTGCCTCCCTTTTCGATGGGTCGGTTGAATTTGATAGTAACAAAGTCAGTTTTGCCATTAATACAGTTACCTCCTGCAGCTCTAACGGAAACCACGGAAGGACCAGTTACTAAAAAATCTGTACCTGCTGGATCAATGCTGGAGCAAAGTATTCTCTTGGGGAAAAATAGATTAATTGAATCGGGAGCACAGCCTCTTCTTCCAATGCTGTCAGCAAATATGGGTTGAGGAATAAAGTAGGTAAATGTTAATTTGTCTCCAGGCGGAATCGGTCTGCCACAAATATCTAACAGGCTATTGGCGTCAGTTCCGTTATTGATTATTAATTCATAATTGCCATTTGTCAGTGGAGCTGCCAATGTTAATGTGAGTTCGTCAAAATCAAAAGCTTGCGTGCAGGAGTCCGGTTGTGCGCTTATTATAGTTGTTACAGCAGGAGCCAGGCTAAATTCACTTCCAGTTAGTGTCAAGCTATTGCAACGAACTTTTTTATTAAGCTTTAATCGCAACACTTTGCCATCACAATCGGCTTTAACCGTACTTAGTTTTGGGAGAAGAGGATCAGTAATTACGGCAGTTCCTCCGGAGAAGGAGAGTGTATATCCGCTTTGTGTGTTTGTATAATGACTGACTAATAAAAGATATTCATGACCAATGATCAGGTCGGGCATTCTTGCAAATGCATTTGCGCCTGCGGCCGGATCTGATGCACATTGAATAAAGTTAACGCCGGTAGCAGAGGCGCCCGTTGGACCATAGGTTCCAGCCCAGTTTCCCGTGACAATGATATTTCGGTTTGTAAAAATTTCATCTGGGTTTCGTCCGGTTATATCATAAAGCTGCCAGTCATAATCTTCATTGGCTGCCAGCGGATTGATAGTGAATCCTAAGGTTCCTGATTGATAACAAGTGAATCGATAAAAAAATGGATTTCTGTTTTCGTAGCTGGCCCCATCGCCGGAACAGCCGGGTACGTAAAGACTGTTTGTAGCACAGATGGGTACACTGTTTTGCGTGAAAACAGTGGAACCGCAAACAGGAAATGCGGTCGAAGGTGTTTGGCCTAGGGTGGTGCAAGGTTGCGCAAAAATGAACTGCAGGCTACTGCTTAAAAAAATCAAATATGCAAGTACCTGTTTTTTCATTTTTAAAGATTCATTCTAGTCGATAGCGGTTACCGGGCAAAGATACAATCAACCCTGCTAACGAAAGGTTAAGCAAGGTCGCTGCTAGCTTGGGCAAAGGCCATTCAGTTTTTTGCTGAATTTCTTCTATGTGCAGATAATCTTGGTTATTCAGCAAGTTCAGGATTTGATGTTCATCATTAGTGGTCGCTCGATTTAACTTCTTGTCGTACGTGAGATTACTTACGGGGGCATCGTTTTCTGTCCAACCCATCCAATACAAAATGTCATGTGCGCCTGTAATCAGTTGCGCCTTTTGGTTTTTGATCAATTGTAAGCAGCCGCTACTTTTTTTGTCGCTGGGTCTTCCTGGAACCGCAAAAACAGTTCTATTATAACCCCAGGCAAGTGATGCAGTAATTAAACTGCCTCCATTTTCATCACTTTCAATTACAAGTGTTGCATCTGAAAGGCCTGCCACAATCCGGTTTCTTCTGGGGAAAAGATAATTGTCCGTTTTTTCTCCCTGTCTACACTCTGTTAGCAAAGCGCCTTCCTGCTCGACAATTTGTCTGGCTAAATTTCTATTCACCCATGGGTAAATGCGGTCTAATCCATGCGCGAGTACTGCAATGGTAGGAAGCTGCTGTTGCAATGCCTGCATGTGTGCGATAGAATCTATTCCATAGGCGAGTCCACTCACAATTGTGATGTTTGAAAATTGTAAAGATTCAATTAGCTCGTTGGTAAATTTTTTTCCTAAGTCTGTGTTTAATCGTGTACCCACGACTGCCAAGATTCGTTTTGCATTCAGGTCTGCGTTTCCTTTTCCAAATAACAAGAGTGGTGCATCAGCACATTCTTTTAGTCGGGTAGGATACTTCTCGTCTGAAATAAAATACGTGTCGATTTTATGCTCTTCAATAAATTTTATTTCTTCATCTACCCGCTTCCAGTTGTCAAAAGAGCGGATAACGTCTATGAATCGAGGATTGAACCCAACCATGTTTTGTAGACGATCAAATGGAAATTGAAATAGTTGTTCCGGAGTTAAGTTTAATAATAGTGGTCGAAGGCGCGCGGGGCCTATACCGGGTAAAAGAGTAAGGGCAATTTGATAACGAAGTTGGGAGTTCATAGTTGCTTTTCTCCCAAGTATATAGATCCTTTTTAAGAGATACTAGAGGCCAACCACACGCATTTCTGTTCTTCTATTTTGCGCTCTTCCTTCCTCAGTACTATTGTCAGCAATAGGCTTTGTCAGGCCATATCCTTTATAGGTCAATCGTTTTGAGTCTATTTTTTTAGATACAAGGTATTCAACTACAGAACGAGCTCGATTGTCACTTAACAATAGATTAGTTTCTGCTTTTCCAATATTGTCGGTATGTCCACTAATTTCTATTCGTAGTGTAGGATTTTCTGTCAGGAGTACAACTAATTTATCTAGTTCAGTTTGAGAGATAGGATTCAGCTCGAATCGATTTGTCTCAAAGAAAATATTTTTCAATACAATACGGGCGTCTTGTTCAATAGATTGCAGTTCAATATTCTTAACGGCAGCAGAGTCCATTATACCGTTTTTTAAAAAGTATTGATCTGAGTTGAATAAGTACCCTTTTTGATTTACGGTAAATGCATAATCGCGTCCCGTTGGTAACGTCAGTAAATAATTGCCTAGTGAATCAGTTTTTACTTTCGAGATAATTTGTTTTGTACTTAAGTCAGTTAGCTCCAGTGTAGCAGCGATGCCTTTGCCTGTTTTTTTATCTGTTACCCTGCCAGTCACCCATCTAGTGTCAAAGGGACGAATCGAAGCTTTTAATTCAAAACTGTATAGATCTAGACCTCCGTAGCTGTCTTTTCGTTCACTGGCATAATAGGCTGTTTTCCCATCTGCTGTAATAAACAATGTTCCCTCGCGATCGATTGTATTTATTGGGTAACCTAAATTTTTGGGAGTAGACCAACTTCCATCGGTTTGTTTTCTGACTAAGAATAAATCGTCATCTCCATAGCCTTGCCAATAAGAAGAAGTAAAATAAAGTGTTTGATTGTCAGCATGGATAAAAGGGCACTGTTCGTCCGCAGGACTATTTACAGTTGGGCCCAAATTGATGGGGTCGCCCCATTGACCGTTTTCTTGTAACCTGCTCACATAAAGGTCACTTCCTCCATATCCACCCGATCTGCGACTCGCAAAGTATAATTCTCTTTTATCGGGAGAAAGACAGGGTTGTGATTCCCATTGCTCTGAGTTGATATGGGATCCCAAATTTTTTGCAGCTGACCAACCTTCCTTGGTTTTAGTGGAAATATATAGGTCACATCCGCCATGGCTATCTGGTCTGTAACAACCTGTAAACACAAGCAGATTGCCATCTTGTGAAATCATCATGGCGCCTTCGCTTTGTGGAGTATTGAGTGAACCTTTTAAGGGTTGTGCGCTTTCCCAATTTCCATTTTTCACGCGCGTGCTGCCATAAAAATCTTCATTATAAGTATCTACTCGACGTGTGTAAAAAAGTTGTGTGCCGTCAATGGTTTGAGAAGGCAGGTACTCTGACATTTTTGAATTGACAGAGGGGCCTAGATTTTTTGGAGCGAATACAGTAACATTTTTTTCAGCTTGTGCTTCCTTTTCTAGTTGGTTGGCAAATTCGTAAGAGCGTTTACGAGAAAGGGCTAGCTCAAGTTGAGCACCTGTTGGTTTAACTTGGTCTATGTATTTCGTAATTGTTTCCAAGGCTTTTTGAAAATCACCTGAACCAGCTAAACCTGTGGCATAGGATATAAGATGGGGTTTAAAATAGTTGAGGTCTATGTATTGTGCTCTTCTAAAACAAACCAAACTGTAGGGATAGTTTTTTAATTCCAATTGCATTCGGCCCAGTGCAATCCATGCATCTGCATAATTTTCGTCAGCTTCGGTGGCTTGTTGAAGAAAAGAAATGGCTTCACGAGTTTCATTTTGCGATGCTTTCTCAAATGCTTTCTCATAAAACTGCACTGCTTTCTTACTCACTTTTTCTGGTCGGTACTCTTGTGCGAAACAACTCGATTGAATAAATAAGAAAAATAAAATAGTGCCAGAGGTCAAAAGCAACTTGCTCATGGTATGTCCAAATATTTATGAATTTGTAAACTGAGCTCCCATTTTGGATTTTTTTTCAGGTATTCAATACAAAGAGGTGTGATCTTTTCTCTCTTACTCCATTCTGGTTGTAAATACAGTTTACAGGTAGGTTTAACTTGCGCTGCAAATTCTTCAGCCCATTTAAAGTCGCTTTCATGATAAACAACCACCTTTAGTTCATCTGCAAATTCTAAAATTGCAGGAAGCGGTGCTTTAAACTTTTTAGGCGATAAACAAATCCAGTCCCAATTACCGGAAAGGGGGTGTGCACCCGAGGTTTCCAGATGACAAGCAATATTTTTTGATCTTAGTAAAGAGGTGAGTGGGCCCAGTTGATGAAGAAGCGGCTCGCCGCCAGTAATTACAGCAATACGGGCGCCCGTTTTTTCAATTGTAGATGCAATTTGATCAAGTTCCTCCAGTGGATGTGCATCGATGGGCCAACTTTCTTTTACGTCACACCAAACACATCCAACATCGCATCCGCCCAGTCGTACAAAATAGGCGGCTTTTCCCTGGTGATACCCTTCTCCTTGGAGCGTATAGAATTGCTCCATCACGGGTAGTTGTAATTGAGTAGAGTTTGTCACCATATCCATTTAACGTGCGAGTAAATCTTATTAGTGTAGGCTTAACTTCTTTTTACACAAGCCTGGAATGTGTTTTTGAGTAATGCGGCGATAGTCATTGGTCCAACTCCACCGGGAACGGGAGTAATCCATTCACATTTTTTTGATACAGTTTCAAAATGAACATCACCTAGTAAACGGAAGCCTGATTTTTTTGTGTTATCTGTTACGCGTGTTATTCCAACATCTATAACAATAGCCCCCTCTTTTACCATGTCGGCCTTTAAAAACTCGGCCTTACCTAATGCAGCTACAATGATATCTGCTTGCTGACAGTGAGAGCTTAATTCTTTTGTTTTAGAATGACAGAGTGTAACGGTACAATTGCCTGGCTTTGTATTTGCACTCAGCAAAATGCTGAGGGGTCTTCCAACAATGTTACTTCGTCCAATCACCACCGCATGTTTGCCGGTAGTATCAACTTTGAAATGTTCCAGTAAGAGCATGATACCATAGGGAGTAGCAGGTATGAAACTGGCTTGGCCTTGTACCATTCTGCCTAAGTTAATCGGATGAAATCCGTCAACGTCTTTTTCAGGATCAATTGCAGTGATGATCTTTTCTTCTGCAATATGGCTGGGTAAAGGTAATTGAACAAGAATGCCATCTATGTCTAAGTCATAATTGAGTTCATTAATTTTTGCTAACAAACTTTCTTCTGAAATAGTGTCTTCAAATTTGATCAAGGTTGATTTGAATCCAGTTTCTTCGCACGCTTTTACTTTCGCGGCCACATAGGTGGCACTAGCCCCGTTATTTCCAATCAAAATCGCTGCCAGGTGGGGAACTTTTTTCCCTTCTGCTACGCGTTGAGCTACCGAAAGACGGAGCTCTTCTTTTATCGCTTGTGACGCTAATTTTCCATCCAACAATTTCATGGCGCAAAAGTAGCATCAATTCACAGGATTTCACGTTACAAAAAGTGAAAACTCACCTTTTGGGCATTAATGAGATCGTGTATACTAGCCTAATGTCATGGCAAACCCTGTTAAAAGTTGTGGGAACAATCTGCTTTCTTGCTCATATGCAACTCCCAATGGATGCACAGTCAATGACAGGTAGTCCCTTTAGATATACGCAACTTGGTTTTTGGGATAGCGTAGGAGGCGAGTCAATTTTAACGGGGATCGTATATCCTGCTGCAGCAGTAGGGTTAAAGAGCGGAGCAGTTCTTTCTGTTGGAAAAATGCTGGAGGTGTCCGGTTGGAATCAGCTAACCGGATGTTTTTTCTCAAAGAAAAAAAGTACTGGCATTGGAGTTCATTTTTCAATAGAAAAGCTTGCCACCTCGTCACAAATGAGAACGGGCATTCAAGTTGCGCGCGTTCTTCATAACGAACTTAGCATTGGATTGATAATGGGTGTTTCGAGCGTTGCCGTTACTGGTTATAAAAAGGAGCTGCAGCCCTTTTCAAAATTGGGACTTCAAACTAAATTATCAGATCAATTGACGGCTAGTTTCGCTTTGACTATTGAAAGTCAACCCGGTTTTTTATTACAAAAAAACAAATCACTTTATACATCAATTTTAGCTGGAACACAGTTGAATGTTAGTACAGCAGTAACTGCTGTCTTGCACTTGCAAAAAACCATGAACGCTCCGCTGGAATGGATGGCATTCCTCAGTTATTTCCCTGCGGCGAAATTTCGATTTCAATTGGGGTTTTCCCCCAACCCACAATGGTGGATGTTGCGTGCATCTTTTCTATTAAATCAATTTACGGTACAGATAGGATTAGGCGTTCAGCCATTGGTTGGGACGCTTTCCCACTTATCCTTTCAACTTCCTACTCCTATTAAATGAAGACTAGTGTGAGTAATAAGATCTTATTGGTGCAATTGAATTTCGTTTGGATTTTGATCTGTGCTTCTTTATATGTTTCTGCCCAGGTTTCAATCGAACAGGTGGAGTTATCAAGCTCCTGGCTTCCTGAAACATTTATTGAATTGGATGATGGGGAGTGGAGTAGAGCCAGGGAAGCAAACAAAATAAAAAAATGGGATTTGAATCGAATCAGTCGCGATGAATTAGTGGCATTTGGCAAACTCACGCTTTGGCAAGTTGATCAATTTTTTACCTACAAAAAAGCAATGGGTGATTTCAAGGATGTTTACGAGGTACAAGCGATACCTGGGTGGGATCCTGTATTGGCACGCTCCTTGGTCCCCTTTTTTAAGATTGAATCTTTTCCTATTAAAGAATGGTTCTTGGAAAACCGTCTTTTGGAACAATCTATTCTAACCTATAGAATACGGGGGATCCAAAACAGAAATGCTTTTCCAAACGATTGGGTGGGAAGCGGAGTTGGGATGCAACTTCTGTATCGATATCGGTCTCCAGGTGTGCAGGTGGGATTTTCTATTGATAAAGATCCCGGAGAAAAGGTGTTCAATAGCAAAGTGGGTAGCGGCGTAGACTTTTTAAGTGTGCATGCTTCGCTACAGCCAAAAGGTTCCGTTAAGGCTATAATTCTTGGAGATTTTACAGTCAACTTTGGACAAGGGCTTATCCAGTGGCAATCTTTTGCATTTAGAAAAACTCCTGCTATCGCTTTATTAAAAAAGAATGGCGCTACGTTTAGACCTTATCGAAGTGTGGGGGAGTTTAATTTTCATAGAGGCGCTGCGATTTCATGGGTGCGTAAAATTCACGCTATAGATTTTTTTGTTTCATCACGAATGTTAAGTGCAAACTATGGAGTGTCTGCAGTCAACGGAAACATAGGAGTCACTTCCTTTAATACAAGTGGGTATCATCGTACTCGACAAGAAATTGAAAAGCGAAATAATTTTCATCAGTGGGCAACGGGTGCCCGCTATTCGTTACATCATAAAAATATTTCAGGTGGAATTAATGTCGTGGCTTATCAGTTCTCGATGCCTCTTGTGGTTACAGCAAAGGCATATGATAGGAATAGCATCAATTCTAATTTTTGGATGAACGCTAGTGCTGATCTTTCATTTTACCTGCGTAATTGTCATTTTTTCATGGAGAATGCTCTTGATAAAAAAGGCGCCTATGCCGGTTTGTTCGGTGGGCTATTGTCATTATCCAAGCAGCTTGATCTGGGGATAGTTTTTCGTTTGCTCAGCGAGAAATATCAAAGTCTTTATTCCAATTCATTCACTGAGGCCAGCTTTCCGGGAAATGAGAAAGGGTTTTTCATGGCAGTTAATGCTAGACCGTTTTCAAAACTGGAATTTCAATACTTTGCTGATGTTTTTTGTTTTCCCTGGTTGCGATATACGATCAATCGTCCATCCAATGGAATGGAAAATTTATTTCAACTGGTCTATCAACCTACAAAAAAAGATGAGTTGATACTCTCTTCACGATTTGAAAAGAAGGATCAAAATGTATCCGCAAGTAGCGCCCCAGGACCCCTTAAATGGGTGGCAACTGTTCAAAAAAGAGTTTGGAGAATCCAGTGGGTTAAAAAACTTAATGATCTTACACGGCTTGCCCTTCGGATGGAGTCCGTCTCCATTTTGCCAATTATGGGCGTTAGGCAGCAGGTCGAACATGGTTTTCTGACTTTTATTGATTGGAAGTATCAATGGGGGCGCTCTGGATTCTCAAGCCACCTTCGTTGTCAGTTATTTGATGCAGATAGCTATGAATCAACTGTTTATGTTTTCACACCCCAAATAGGTGGAAATTACCAGCTCAGCCAGTTTTCAGGAAAGGGAGCAATTTATATGTTAATTATTGAAAATGAGCTACTTAGAAGTATTTCTTGTAGAGGTGCCCTTAATTACGAGTACCGTAGGAATGGACCCCCTTCCAAATTGAGCTTTTCCCTTCAGATTGCCATGAAACTCTATCACTTAGGGGGTTCAAAAAATTCTACCCTATTTTAACTCTTTGTTAAAAAAAAGGTTATCTTGCCGCAGCAATTAGTGACGCCTTGGTGTCTGAATTGCGTATTTTTGGATTTAATTTGAGTCAGTTTGAGCTGACTTTCAGCGTAGTTAAAATTTAAAAATTAACGTCAACATGAGAAAATTCGCATCACTGTTCACCATGTTAATGCTGTTCACTGCATTGGCATTTGGTCAGACCCGCACGATTACCGGAACTGTAGTGGATGAGAATGGGGTTACCATTCCAGGTGCTTCCGTTCAATTGAAGGGTGCCCGCACAGGGGTAGCTGCAGACAACACTGGTACTTTCCGTTTGCAGGCAAAGACCGGAGATGTTCTGGTTGTTTCCGGAGCTGGATTAGAAATCACTGAATTTACTGTTGGAGCCGACAATACGGTTCGCATTCAGGCTAAGCGAGTAGTTGCAGCCGGAAGCGAGGTTGTTGTAACCAGTGGTTATGGTATCCGTAAAAGCCTACGTAACATTTCTACTAATGCACAAGTAGTAACTGCTGAGCAGTTGAATACGATTCGTCAAACAAACCTTAACAACGCGTTGGCTGGTAAAGTATCTGGTATCCAGGTAAGAAGCCAGTCTTCAGCAAAGCTGGGAAGCACTGGTAGCATCCGTCTACGTGGTGAGTCTGGCTTTGGCGGTGGACAAGGTATCCTTTACGTTGTTGACGGAACAATCCTCCCTAACCCTAACGACATCAACTTAGATGATATCGAAGATGTAACTGTATTGCAGGGTCCTGCTGCAGCTGCGATCTTTGGTCCTCAGGGTGCTGGTGGAGCGATTGTAATGACATTGAAAAAAGCCAAGAAAGGTCAAAAAGGAATTGGTGTTGATGTAAACCTTGGCGTACAAAATGATAAAGTATACATCCTCCCTAACTACCAGAACTCCTATGCGGGTGGTGGTGTTGGTGATTTAATGAAATACACTTGGCAGCCTGGTCATCCAGAATCTTGGAAAAGATTGGATGGTAAATACTATCATGACTATTCTGATGACGCCAGCTGGGGTCCTCGCATGGTAGGTCAAGAATACATTCCTTGGTATTCATGGTACGATGGGCACAAATATGCTGGAACAACTGCTAAGTTGTTGCCTCAGCCTAATAACGCACGCGATTTCTACAACACCGGTGTGATGTTGAACAATAGCGTAAGCGTATCAAAAGCAACTGACAACACTAATATCAGAATGTCTTTTGGTAATATCGATCAGAAAGGATTGATCCCTCAGTCTTCTTTAAAGAAGAATACTTTCACAACATTGGCAACAGTTGAGATCACTCCAAAACTGACAGCCTCTGTTAATTTCAACTATGTAACTCAGATTGTCAAGGGTGAGTTTGATGATGGATACTCAAACCAAACTACTGGTTCTTTCAACCAGTGGTTCCATCGTAACCTCGACATGGGTATCATGAAGGAATTAAAAGATCTTCGTACACCTTCTGGAATTTGGGCTAGCTGGAACCACTTGAATCCAGTTGCTTACAATCCTTCAAACACTCGCCAATTCTATGCTGGTAACTACTGGTATAGTTTCTACAAGTGGTTTGATTTAGTTCAGCCTGTAACACAGACTGATCGTTATTATGGTGATGTTGCCCTTTCTTATAAAGTCAATGAAAATTTGAGAGTTAAGGCTACTTACCGTAAGCAACAAAACAATATTTGGAGTGAAGCAAAATATTATTCTGATTTGAATGAAAGTGGTACACAAACTCAAGGAAACTGTCCTGAGTGCCGTGGCTACTACAGTACTTCTACTTCAAACTCCAACAGAACAAACATGGAGTTGTTAGTGACTTATGCTAAAAAGTTTGGTGATTTCAATGTAAACGCAACGGGTGGTACGGACATCCTTCGTCAATTGATTAAGGGTAATTCTGCAAATACCGTAAATGGTCTTAACGTTCCTAACTTATTTACAATCGGTAACTCAAAAGACCAGCCAGGCGTTGGTAACTCAAGAAGTGACTATCGCTATAGTGCACTTTACTTAACTGGTAACGTTACTTTCAAAAACTACTTAACTGCTGATTTCACAGTTCGTCAAGACTGGATGTCTGATTTGCCTCCAGCAAATTCTTTCATTGTTTCTAAATCAGCGGGTCTATCTTTTGTATTCAGTGATATCTTAAAATGGCAGCCGCTCAGCTTTGGTAAGTTGAGAGCTTCAATTGGAGAGATTCCAACTGGTATCGGTACTTATGTGTATCCTGGATTCGCATATGGTGTAGGTTCAGTTCAATGGAATGGAAACTTCTTGATGTCAACTCCGGATCAATTGGTTGATCCAAACATTCATGGTTCTGTTACACGTCAGCGTGAGATCGGATTAGATCTTCGCTTCTTGAAGAACAGAATTGGAACTTCAATTACTTATTGGACAGGTGATGATAAGGATTTCCCAACTTCTATTCCTATTAATGGTACTAGTGGATTTACTAGTCTTCGTACAAATGCCGGTTTGATCACTAAGCGTGGATATAACGTTCAGTTTATGGGTCGCCCAGTTTGGGGTAAGAACCTGAAGTGGGAAGTTAATGCTACTTGGGGTATCCTGGCTGAAAATAAAGTTGTTACAATCGTAGATGATGGTAAAGATGATACTCGTATTGCCATTGAAGGTATGTGGGGAACTACTGCTCCTTACATGGTGCACCAAGAAGGTCGTGACTGGGGTCAGATTTATGGTAACGGTATCAAGCGTATCAACGGACAACCTGTACTGGATGCAAATGGTGCCTATGTGAATGATCCGAACGTATTCTATGGAAGTGCATTGCCAAAGCACACGGGTGGTTTCCAAACACAGCTTGAATACAAAGGCTTTATCTTAAATGCAAATGCTGACTGGCAGATCGGTGGTAAGTTCTTCTCTCTTTCAAACATGTGGGGAACTTTCTCTGGTTTGACTGCTCGCACTGCAACACTTAATGATAAGGGTAACCCAATTCGTGACTTAGTTGCGAATGGTGGTGGTATGCATGTTTTTGGGGTAGATGCTAATGGAAACAAAGTTGACAAATACGTAGAGGCTCAGGATTACTTCCACAACCTTTACTACAACAAAACTTTCGATCCTTATGTATACGATCTGACTTTTGTTAAGCTTCGTGAGGTTTCACTTGGTTATACACTTCCAATTAAGAAATGGGGTGTAAACTGGGCTCAGCGTGCGGTTCTTTCAATTGTTGCACGTAATCCTCTGCTTATCTATGCAAAAACAGATGATTTTGATCCTTCAGAAATCTCTAACATCAGTGGTGAGGCTGGAAACATGCCTGGTACACGTGGTCTTGGAGCAAACCTCAAAATCAGTTTCTAAATCCTATTACAAGAATCAAGCATAAATGAATATGAATATGAGAAACTTTAGCATAAATAAGTTCCTGGTTCTCCCTCTAGCTTTAGGGGTGCTGTTGACCAGCTGTAAAAGGTACTCTTCTGATTTTGGAGATACCAACGTAAACCCTGCGGCCACTACTAATCCAATTTTACCTGCGTTATTGACTAACGTAGAAGCTGGTTTAGGCGGTTACGGAGCACAAACTCGTGGTGGTCTTTACGCTCAGTATTTTTCTGAAACACAGTACACCGATGTGTCTCTTTACTCAATTCCTCAATTGAGTTTTGAAGGAGAATACTCTGGTTCATTGATGGATCTTCAAAACATCATCAATGTTAACACTAGTAACAATATGTCTCAAGTGGCCAGAATTTTGAAGGCCTATATCTTCAGTACTATTACTGATCGTTGGGGTGATATTCCTTACTCAAAAGCATTAAAAGGCGACAAAACTCCTTCTTTTGATAAGCAAGAGGATGTATACAGAGGTTGTGTTAAAGAATTAACGGAAGCTGAGAATGCTTTTAACACAACATCATCTATCAGTGGAGATATCATCTATGGCGGAGATGTAGCCAAGTGGAAAAAACTAGCTAATACACTTCGTTTGCGTTTGGCAATTCAGGTATCCAAGCGTTTCCCTTCTTCAACAGGTTGGGCAGCTACAGAGTTTCGGGCTGCTTTAGCTGATGCAGCTGGAACTATCACTACTAATGCTGACAATTTTGTTGTAAACTATCCTGGTGGAAACTTCCGCAGCCCTTGGTTCTCTTTGTATGATGGTCGTAAAGACTTTGGTGAGAGTGACAAAATGGTTGCATTAGTTGGATCATTGGGTGATGCTCGTCAAAGTGCTTTTGGTTCTTCTACCATTGGAGTTCCTTATGGACGTGTTCGTGGTTTTGTTGATCCTTGGTGCCAAGCCAACCCTAACTGGGCAAGAATTCTTTCTGATGCAAATCGTCCACAAAACGGATCAGTTGTATTAGTTTCTGCTGCTGAAACTCATTTATTGCGTGCTGAAGCTGCTGATAGAGGTTGGACAACTGAAGATATGAATACTTTATACCAAGCAGGTATTGCTGTTTCTCACGCACAGTGGGGAATTGCAGCTCCAGGTTCTTCTTACTATACGCAATCAGGTGTTGCTCTTGCTAGCCCAGCTGGTACAGGTGCTAATATCAGAAACATCGCTATTCAGCAATATATCGCTGCATATCCTGATGGTTTGCGCGGTTGGAATATCTGGAGAAGAACTGGCTTCCCAGTACTAACGCCTGCTCCTGATGCTGTTAACGCCACTCGTCAAATTCCAAGACGTTACACCTATGGTACTACTTCCTATGCAACAAACACAACAGCGGTTACAGCTGCTGCGGCTGCTATTGGTGGTGATACACAGGATACAAAAGTTTGGTGGGATCAATAATTTGAAAAACAACTTTAAAAGAAACAACCATGAATATGAAATCATCAGTCTATACCTTCTTGGTCTTGGCGCTGGGGTTCACCTCTTGTATTAAAAAGGAAGTAACTCCTTTGAAAGACGAGGGTGCTACTTTTGTCAAAATCCTTGGAGGAAGCAGTCCTGCCACTGTAAAAAGCAATCCAATTGACTTCGTCACCACTCCCCAAACAATTGTAGTATGTGATGTTCGTAAGGATGCTGCAAATAGTGCCGATTTAGCTAAAACAACTACTGTAACAATCAAAGATGACACAGCTGCTGTTCGCGCTGCTAATCCTGCCTACCTTCACTTGCCTACTGCATGGTATACCTTAGTTGGTTCTGGTGTGACCAAAACTGGTGGTATGGGGGGTAATTATACCGTCAACTTCTCTTCCGGTGACTTTGCAAAGGAGATTTCTATTCGTATTCCAAATGCACAATTATTAGATCCTAGCCGTTTATACGGACTTGGTTTTACTATCACTGGCGTAACTGCTGATTCAAAAGTATCATTTGAGAAATCATTGGTCGTTGAAATCGGCGCTAAAAATCCATGGGATGGTGTTTATCTGATGTCAGGTACTTTTACAGATGTTGCTTTCCCCGCCTTTACTTACATTGGCGACCAACAATACTCCTTAATCACAGTTAGTGCAACAAAATGCGTTGTTCGTAATGATGATTTAAATGGTGGTATACCTGGATATATTTTTAGTAATGCGGGTGCAGGTACCTACTACGGTTCTTTTGGTTGGGTAATTAGCTTTGATCCTTCTACTAATAAGGTTAGTGAATTATATAATTACTATGGTGATCCAGCACTTCCTGCTACTGCTGGTGGTAATCCAGCTGCTGGTTCAGGTGCCCCATTGTATGCTTCGTCAAATGGACGTCGTGCTGTATTGGATCCAACTGGCGTAAATGCTGTTCAAAGTAATAAGGATATCTTGATTAAACACTGGATGTTGCAACCTTCTGTTGTGCCAACTGGTGCAAGAAGTTTCTTTAACGATAGATGGAAATACTTGGGTCCACGCTAATCCATTTTATATCAAAACTTATTAAGAGGGCCCTTAGAAGGGCCCTCTTTTTTTATCTTTACAAAAAATAAGAAATGAGTACGCCTGAGTCTAATCCTAATCAATTGAATATTGAAATCTCTGAAGAAGTAGCAGAGGGTGAGTATGCAAACCTTGCGATTATCACGCATTCTCACGCAGAGTTTGTTATTGATTTTGTCAATGTAATGCCTGGAACGCCAAAGAGTAGAGTGAAATCTCGTATCATATTAACCCCTCAGCATGCAAAGCGTTTGATGCGTGCGCTCACAGAGAATATCCAGAAATACGAGTCTATTAACGGGGCCATTAAAGATCTGGAGGAAGTTCAGTTGCCGCTTAATTTTGGTGGCCCCACTGCACAGGCATAAGCAATTCATATATATCCCTCATCTGCAAAGCTGTAGTAGCCTTGGTCGCTGACAATAATGTGATCGAGCATAGTGATGTCGAGTAAAAGAGCAGCTTCCTTTAATTTTTGGGTGAGTAATTCATCCGCTCTGCTTGGTCTCAAATTACCGGAGGGGTGATTATGGCAAACTATAATGCTCACCGCATTTTGCTCTAACGCTTTTTTTAGAATAATACGCGGGTCTGCTACTGTGCCGGTAATTCCACCTTCACTCACGATTTCAAAATGATTAATTCGGTTAGCACGATTTAAGAAAAGCACCGCAAATACTTCGTGTCGGAGATCCTGCAGCCGTACTTGTAAAAACTGAGCTATGTCTGCGCTACTAGTCACTTGCTTTTTGTCCAGCGGGAGTGAAGCATGTCTTCTACGTCCTAGTTCGAGTGCTGCACAAATCAACGCTGCTTTTGCATTTCCAATTCCGCTGATTGCCGCTATTTCCCGAGGGGTGAGTCTGCCTAGTTCCTGTAAGTTTTGTTTGGCCATTTCAAGTAATTGCATGCCCAATTCAACAGCACTTTTCTGTCTATTACCCGTTTGTAATAGGATGCCCAGTAGTTCAGAAGCGCTCAATTGTTCGACCCCTAACCGAAATAGTTTTTCTCTGGGCCTATCCTCAGTGGCCCATTGACGAATCGGTTTTCGGCTTTCCATAAGCCAAGTATAAATTGCTATGCGCTACGTGGCAATCCTGTGTAAAGGTTTTTTTTACCAGAATAAGAATTGTCTTAGCTGATTGATATCTTCGTGCCACACACGCATTTACTCTGCTATGCAACATGCCAAAATCTTTTCCGGAACCGGCTCTCAGCAGCTGGCGGAACAAATCTGTAAACAATTTGGAACACAGCTTGGAAAGGTCAATATTCAGCGCTTTAGCGATGGAGAAATTTGCCCTGTTTTTTTGGAAAGTGTTCGGGGTGACTATGTTTTTTTAGTGCAGAGTACTTTTTCTCCATCTGATAACCTGATGGAGTTGCTCCTTATGATTGATGCCGCTCGCAGGGCCTCTGCTTACAAGGTGATTGCAGTTATTCCTTATTACGGATATGCCCGACAAGATCGCAAGGACAAGCCCCGGGTTGCTATTGGTAGTAAGTTGATTGCCAATATGTTAGTTGCGGCTGGTGCGGATCGTGTCATTACTATGGATTTACATGCCCCTCAAATTCAGGGGTATTTTGACATACCTGTTGACCACCTGGATAGCCATGCTGTTTTCATCCCTTATATCGAGAAACTGAAGCTGGAAAACCTTACCTTTGCGGCCCCCGACGTGGGTTCGGCTAACCGAATCCGACAGATTGCGAGTTATTTCAATGCGGAGATGGTGATTTGTGATAAACACCGCAAAAGAGCTAACGAAATAGCAAGCATGGTGGTGATAGGAGATGTGGTTGATAAGGACGTGATCATTATTGACGACATCTGTGATACGGGCGGAACCCTTGCAAAAAGTGCAGGGTTGCTCAAGGAAAAAGGAGCGAGATCCGTACGCGCATTGATTACCCACCCGGTGCTCAGTGGTAAAGCGTACGAAAACATTGAAAACAGTGTGTTAGAAGAACTGGTGGTCTGTGATACGATCCCGGTGAATCAACAGTCTAAAAAGATCAAAATACTTGGTGTTGCTGATCTATTTGCTGTTGCAATCCGGAACGCCTACGAAAATAAAAGTATCACCAGCCTGTTCGTCTATTCACAGCTGAAAGACAAGTGAATCATAAAAACCAAATAGACATGAACACGATTACAATCGAAGGACAACTGAGGACCGCATTTGGCAAGTCAGCCACCCGCCAACTACGCTCTCAGGAACTGGTGCCCGGTGTAATTTATGGGGGTGCTCAGGAGGTCAATTTTTCGGCTCCTGCTGCGGCTTTCAAAAAACTGGTGTACACACCCAATTTCCAATTGTGCGAAGTAAAATTGGATGGTAAATCCTATCGCACGATCCTCAAAGATTTGCAGTTTGACAAAGTCAACGACGAGTTGATCCATGTTGACCTGTTAGAGTTGGTTGAGGATAAAAAAGTGATTGCAAACATTCCTATCAAGTTTGTAGGAAATGCAAAGGGGGTAAAAGACGGAGGTAAATTCATTTCCAAAATGAAATCTCTTAAGGTTAAAACCTTCCCTAAGTATTTGAAAGAACAAATTGAAGTGAATGTGGATAGTTTAGAGTTGAATGGTAACGTTCGTGTAGAGGATGTAAACGTCCCTAATTACGAAATTTTAAATTCTCCTCGTATTCCTATCGCTTCTGTAACGCTGACACGTCAGTTGAAGCAGGAAGAAGCTGCTGCACCAGCTGCTGCCGCACCTGCCGCTGCGCCTGCCGCTGCACCAGCTGCAAAGAAGTAATCAAGCCTTTCAGGCTCTTTATAAACCCGCATCTTTTGGTGCGGGTTTTTTGTTTGGGAAGGCCGATCTTTGAGCCTCTTGCTATCTATGAAATACCTGATTGTTGGTTTGGGAAATGTTGGAGATGAGTACGCGCACACGCGTCACAATATTGGATTTGATGTCGTCTATTCCTTTGTTGCAAAACACGGGGGTACATTCAAAGTGGAACGACACGCGTATCACGCAGAAATTAAATGGAAAGGCAAGACATTTATATGTATTTGTCCCACCACCTATATGAACTTGAGTGGGAAGGCTGTAAAGTTCTGGATGGAAAAAGAGAAAATTGAGCCTACTCAAGTACTTGTGGTGGTGGATGACTTGGCCATTCCGTTGGAACGCATCCGCATCAAGCCCTCGGGTAGTGATGCAGGTCATAATGGTTTAAAAAGTATTCAGGAGTCAATCGGAACCACCGATTATCCCAAGCTTCGGTTTGGCATAGGAAATGATTATCCAAAGGGTCGTCAGGCGGACTTTGTATTAAGTAAATGGAAAAAATCAGAAGAGCCGATCGTTCAGAAAAAAATTGATGCTTCGGTTGAGGCGATAGAGGTTTTTGGCACGCAGGGAATTGCGACGGCTATGAATCAATTCAATAATCAGGTTTATCAGTAATAAATTGTTTTTACAATGAAAATACTTTGTATTGGTAGAAATTATGTGGCCCATGCCAAGGAGCTGGGAAATGAAGTGCCGCAAGAGCCTGTTATTTTTATCAAGCCTTCTACCGCTTTAGCACAAGAGGCGAAATCTTTCTCCATCCCTTCTTTTTCTTCAGATCTACATTATGAGTGTGAAGTGGTGTTGCGGATTAGTGAATACGCTAAACAGATTGGTGTCGAAAAAGCAAGTGAAATCTATGATGCGTTGACTGTTGGAATTGATTTTACAGCAAGAGATGTGCAACAACGGTTAAAGGATAAAGGATTGCCGTGGGAAAAGGCAAAAGCATTTGATCAGTCTGCAATAATTGGTGAATGGAGAGATGCCGCTGCTTTTAAAAATAAACGCGATATCCATTTTTGCTTGTATAAAAACAAGAGTTTGGTACAACAGGGGCATACAGCTGCGATGATCTATGGATTTGAAGAAATTCTTTCACACGTCTCCAACTACTTTACATTAGAACCGGGTGATTTAGTTTTTACGGGCACTCCTGCCGGCGTAGGCCCAGTCGAACCTGGGGATGTTTTGGAAGGATTTTTAGAGGATGATTCATTATTTGAACTGACTATTCAATAGTTTTTCTTTCATGAAAGACCTCTCTCTACAGTTAAAGGCTTTTGAATATATGTGTCAGGTGCGAGCGATGGCGTCAACCTATGAGTCCAATCGTTCGATCTGTACTTACGTCCATTCTACTTCGAGAGGACATGAGGCGATACAGCTGGCGACTGCATTTCAATTATTGCCACAAGACTTTGTTAGTCCCTATTACAGAGATGAGAGTTTATTACTGGGTCTGGGATTTAGTCCGTATGAGTTGATGTTGCAATTATTAGCAAAAGCTGACGATCCTTTTTCTGGTGGAAGAGAGTACTATAGTCATCCTAGTTATAATGGAAAAGGAAAGCCTACCATCATTCATCAGTCCAGTGCTACGGGGATGCAGGTAATTCCTACAACGGGGATTGCACATGGTATTCGCTACTGGGAAGAATGGAAAGCTGTACAGCAAAAAGAGGGGTTGGATGCTACAAGCGGCTTGCCTCCATTTATGAAAGCAGATCCTCCCGTCGTGATTTGTTCGCTCGGCGATGCCAGTATGACCGAGGGAGAAGTGAGCGAGGCGTTACAAGTAGCTGTATTAAAAAAGTTACCCATCATTTATCTGGTACAGGATAATAATTGGGGAATCAGTGTGACCGCTGCCGAAGCGAGAGCAATGAATGCTTTTGAATATGCTGCTGGGTTTAAAGGGCTCAATCGCGTGCAAGTGGATGGTAGTGATTTTGCAGCATCCTATACAGTTTTGCAAGAAGTAGTTGCCGCTGTACGCAAAAATCGACAACCTTATTTGATACATGCGCAAGTGCCATTGCTTGGTCATCATACCAGTGGAGTACGACGTGAATTCTACCGAACGGATGAGGACTGGCAAAAGCATCAACAGCATGATCCCTATTTGAAACTGCGTAATAAATTATTGAATGCAGGAATTGAAGAAACTGAGTTGTATGCGCTCGAAGAGAAAGCAATTGCATTTATTGAAGAAGAATTTTCCAGAGCAGTTGTTGCCGCAGAGCCAGATCCAATCACAGTGGAGGAACATGTATTTGCGCCAACAGCAGTGTTAGAAGAGAAAGGAAATCGCGAAGGAGACAGTGCTGCAAAAATTCCAATGGTAGATGCAGCGCTTTTTGCGATCCGAGAAATTATGGAGGATAATCCTAATGCTATTCTCTATGGTCAAGACGTTGGCAAACGATTAGGCGGCGTATTTAGAGAGGCCGCAACACTTGGCGATAAATTTGGTGATCATCGTGTTTTTAATACTGCCATACAAGAGGCTTACATTGTGGGTTCTACTGCTGGAATGGCTGCAACAGGTTTGCGACCCATTGTAGAAGTACAATTTGCTGACTATATCTATCCTGGGTTTAATCAATTAGTAACTGAACTTTCAAAGAGCTGTTATCTGTCAATGGGAAAATTTCCAGTCCCTATGATTCTACGCGTTCCCATTGGTGCCTATGGCGGCGGAGGACCTTATCACAGCGGCTCGGTTGAGTCAACCTTGTTAACGGTGAAAGGAATCAAAGTAGTGTATCCGTCCACTGCAGCAGATATGAAGGGATTGATGAAAGCTGCTTTTTTAGACCCCAATCCTGTTGTAATGATGGAGCACAAAGGGCTTTATTGGAGTAAAGTTCCGGGTACCGAAGCTGCAAAAACATCCGAGCCAGATCGTGATTATATTATTCCCTTGGGAAAAGGACGTATTGTATTAGAGGCATCAGCCGAAAAAGTAGAAGAGGGCAGCACTGCAGTTGTTATTACCTATGGTATGGGTGTGCATTGGGCATTAACGGCTGCTCAATCCTTTGATGGTGCGATTGAAATTGTTGATCTGCGAACATTGTATCCATTGGATGAACAATTGATTAATGAACGAGTGAAATTGCATGGGAAAGTAGTCGTACTTACAGAAGAGCAACAGCGCAACTCTTTTGCTGAGGCGTTGGCGGGAAGAATTTCTCGTGATTGTTTCCCTTTTTTGGATAGCCCTGTACAAATTTTAGGAGCGCTCGATGTGCCGGCTGTTCCTATGAACAAGGGGTTGGAGCAGGCGATGTTACCCAATGCAGAAAAAGTAGTAGCCTGTCTGCGTTCACTTCTTTTGAGCTAATTGCTTTTATTTTAAATCTGTTCGAATCTGCAACTCTTTTAGTTGGATATCATCGATGGTAGATGGCGCATCGAGCATTACATCTCTACCCGCATTGTTTTTTGGGAATGCAATGAAATCACGAATGCTTTCACTACCTCCTAATAAAGCACAAAGACGATCAAATCCAAAGGCAATACCTCCGTGTGGCGGGGCTCCATATTCAAATGCACCTAATAGAAATCCGAATTTATGTTGCTGTTCTTCTTTGTCCATACCCAGCGCCGCGAACATTTTTTCTTGCAACTCACGCTGATGAATACGAATAGATCCACCTCCAATTTCATTGCCATTCAACACCATGTCGTAGGCATTCGCTTTAATGGAAGCGTAGGGATGATTTAAATAATTAGCAGCATCTTTAATTACCGGATCATTGCTAATCATGGTTTCAATTTGTGAAGGCTTGGGTGAAGTGAAGGGGTGATGACGAGCCACCCATCTATTTCCTTCCTCGTCATATTCAAATAATGGGAAGTCTAGAACCCACAGTAATTTATATTCGTCAGGTTTACGAAGTCCAGCTCTCTCTCCCAATTCTAATCGTAATTCACTAATCGCTTTACGGGTTCTTTCCTCTGCACCTGCAACAATTAAAATAAGATCGCCCGGGTTTGCGCCGGCTGCTTTTGCGATGGCAAGTTGTCGTTCTTCTGAATAAAATTTATCAACGCTGCTTTTGCAAGACCCATCCGCATTATAGCGGATATAGACCAAACCTTTCATACCAATTTGCGGACGCTTTACCCATTCTGTCAATTCATCAATTTGTTTACGGGTATAATCCGCCCCATTGGGTAAGCAAATCGCAAGCACCGTCTCCGCCTGATCAAACACATTGAATTGTGCTCCATCAATCAGCGATCGATTATCATTTCGGTCAGGATAAACTGAGTCTGGCTTTTTTAGGTTGAGTAATGGCATCCCAAACCGAATATCCGGTTTATCGTTTCCGTAGGTCCACATCGCCTGTTCCCAGCTCATGCGTTCCACCTTTTCTGTGTAGTCGATGCCCTTTACTTCTTTAAAAATGGATTTTATCATTCCCTCAAACATGCTGAGAATATCTTCTTGCTCCACAAAGGCCATTTCACAGTCAATCTGTGTAAATTCTGGTTGACGATCGGCACGCAAGTCTTCATCGCGAAAACACTTTACAATCTGGTAGTAACGGTCATATCCGCTTACCATCAACAGCTGTTTGAAAGTTTGTGGAGATTGTGGCAGCGCGTAAAACTGTCCGGGATTCATTCGGGAGGGAACCACAAAATCACGCGCCCCCTCTGGAGTGGATTTGATTAAAAAAGGTGTTTCAATATCCAGAAAAGACTGTTGATGTAAATAGTTACGGGCAGCTCTATTAACGGCATAGCGAAGCTCCAGGTTTTTTCGAACTGGTGCTCTGCGTAAATCTAAAAATCGATATTTCATGCGCAGATCATCTCCGCCATCTGTTTCATCCTGAATGGTGAAGGGAGGTACTGCTGAACGATTTAAAATAGTGAAAGACCCCACTTCAATTTCAATTTCTCCAGTGGGCAATTGCAAATTTTTATTGCTGCGTTCAATCACTGTCCCGGTTACTTGCAATACAAACTCGCGACCAATTGGCTGTTGGTCAAGTTGCGCATTAACTGCCTCTCCAAAAAGCAATTGAGTGATTCCATATCTGTCACGTAAATCTACAAAAGTGATAGACCCGTATTTACGAACGGTTTGAACCCATCCGGCCAGTTGAATTTTTTTTCCTTTATCCTGTAATCGTAGTTCTCCACAAGTATGCGATCTGTACATGTCTTATGCTTATTTCAGTTCAGAGTGTAGTTGTTCTTTTCATTTTTATTTCCAGCGGTCGTTGTATCAGGTAGTAGTGCAATAAAATAAGTGAGCCTATTGCAAATGGGATCATCGATAATTGCTTGCCCGTTAAAACGCCAAAGAAAATATTTTCATCCTGGTGAATAAATTCCATAATCATCCAAGTTGAGTTAGCACAAATCCAAAAAGCAACGGCCAGATTATGGGCCAACTCCGAATGAATCTGTCTTGTGCGCCAAGAAATAAAAATGGCAACAAGTAGGGTAGGGACAATCATGGTAATACCCAGGTATTGCCATCCCATGCACCAGCTCATGTCTTTGATAATCCAAAATACGATATGCAAATTCTCCATCTGGCGAAATCGGGCAGGAATAGAGTAAAGAGAATCAGAGGGGTTTTGCATAGAGAAGTCTTAAAGCGGAAAGGTAAGAAAAACGGGTGTTTTTCTACTGAAAACGAGACCAGATTGCTTCGGGATGAATCGATTCTTGGTGCAAAATGTTTTGAACTAGCTGGTTTGCAAAATAGGGGGCCAGCGAACAGCCTTTTGTGCCCATTCCATTGAAATATCCAACTCCTTTTTCAGTTGGGTCCATTCCTACCAGGGGCCTTCTTTCCATGGTTCCCAATCGAATGGCAGCACGTTGCTCAATTAGCTCAATGGGTAGCTGTAACCAGTTGTGAAGTGCTTCCATGGTTTGTTCCATGTAGGAAAGGGTTGGTTTTTCGGTCTCAAATTCCCATTCCACACTGGAACCTACCCACCAAAGATCTTTTTGAGTCAGGGGGAGGAGCGTGAGTTTGTTTTTGAAAATGGTTTGTTGTGGAAGACCAGGAATTTTAACAATCAGCGCTTCTCCTTTGGTAGGAGCCAATGGGATCTTTGAAATCAACTTGTGCTTTTGCAAGCCAATACCGTCGCAATAAATTATTCTTTTGCAATTAATATTTTCATAGGAGAATCCCGAATCATGCTTGATTAGTTTACTAGCATCAAAGAACGTTTCAATAAGTTGGTTTTGCTTTTTTAATCGCTTTCTCCATGAGGCCAGCAGAATTTCCATTCGTACCAAATAGGCCGGATGAATGAGTCCATAGCCGATTATATTTTTAAAAAGGGATTCATAGTTGGTATCAAAACTCTCTAGATGAAGATAGGTAGGGTTCTCATGGACCCGTCTCGAAAAAAGACGGATAGCTTCCTCATTAGTAAAACACTCAACAATCTTTTTTTCTTCTATCACTATTTCGTATAGTAGGGAACCCATTGCCTGGTATTGTTCATGGCAAAAAGGAAGTAAGTGGTCGGCTAACCAAGTTTTTACTTTATTGCGACCCGTTACTGGGTTGATCAACCCGCCTGCTAAACGAGAGGAGCTGCCGGGATAGCCGTCATCAATGACCAAGTGTTCTAGGCCGTGCTTTTCTAAAAAATAACTCAACCACGTACCGCTAATGCCCTGTCCTATCAATAAAAAATCAGTATTCAATGGACTAATTATTCTATTGTCAATACTCCAACTGGTGATCTTGTAATAAAAGTAGCCGAGTCAGTCAAATGTAGCTCAGTGGGGGGTACATGATACGTGCCAGGATAAGTTGCTCTCATTTGATAAGTGAGTCGGATGATTCGAGTTGTGCTGAAATCTATTTTGAGGGCAAAATCATGGGCATTTTCGAGCCCTTCTTTTTTTAGATGCTTGCCTTCAAAAAGAATACTGTTTCCATCTCCTTTTACCATTATTGATTCTGGGTCAATGGATATGCCCGCAGGTAAATTCTCTTTTAATTCAAACTGTTTAGAATACTGATTTCGTTCAATTTCTACTTCCACTTTCAATAAACTGCCAGACTGAACTACAACAAGTTCCTCTACGCTTACTCCATTTAATTTTTTTCTTACAATGGGTAGCTCAGTAGATTGCGGCAATGAGGATTCTTCATTTTCATACTGCCAGGGCAAAATACGAAGCTGCCCTTGTGAACAGAGTGTGTCATTTTTTGAGATTGCACAGAATTTCCATTGCGCTTTTTTATTGAAGTTGAATGGAATCTCCAATGGAAAACGGATGTAATCTTTTTTTAACGGGTCAATGGTAAAGTATTGATTGCCGAGACTATTAAAAAACCATCCATCAACGGCTTCTTTTGTAGCAGAGTCGTTTAGGGTGAAATGACCAGTACCCGTCCAATCGAATTTGGTGGAATTGGTTAATAAGAATTGAAAAAAAGGTCTGTCCCCTTCTCGTACAAAGGGTGGGGAAACAGTCGTTATTTTAAAGGGCGATTGGTTTGTTTGTGCAAATGAACAAACCAATTGACTTACTATAAAAGCGAATGAAAGAACAACTTGTAGTATCCTTTTCAAATTACTTTAAAATGCTTACCATTTTGTTTCCGATGTCTGCAGGGCTGCTTACTACGTGAATACCACATTCACTCATGATCTTCATTTTTGCTGCAGCCGTATCTTCTGCTCCACCTACAATTGCTCCGGCATGTCCCATTCTACGACCTGGAGGAGCGGTTTGTCCTGCGATAAATCCTACCACAGGTTTTTTATTGCCATTTTCTTTGATCCAACGTGCTGCCTCTGCTTCCATGCCCCCTCCAATTTCTCCAATCATTACAATGGCATCTGTTTCAGGATCATTCATGAAAAGTTCAATTGCTTCTTTTGTTGTGGTTCCGATGATGGGATCACCTCCAATGCCCACGGCAGTAGAGATACCCAGTCCTGCTTTTGCAACCTGGTCAGCTGCCTCGTAGGTAAGAGTTCCGGATTTTGAAACAATGCCAATTCTGCCTTTTACAAAAACAAAGCCAGGCATGATGCCGACCTTACACTCGCCTGCTGTAATAACACCAGGACAGTTTGGTCCAACCAATCTTGTTTTTTTGCCTTGTAAATAGTTTTTCACTTTCACCATATCCTGAACAGGGATTCCCTCGGTAATACATACCACTAATCCAATACCTGCTTCCGCCGCTTCCATAATGGCATCTGCTGCAAAAGCTGGGGGTACAAAAATGATACTTACATCAGCACCGGTAGCTTTTACTCCGTCTGCTACAGTATTGAATACCGGACGATCTAAATGCTTTGTCCCACCTTTTCCGGGAGTAACACCGCCCACTACTTGGGTGCCATACTCAATCATTTGGGTGGCATGAAAAGTACCTTCTGTCCCCGTAAAACCTTGTACGAGAATCTTTGAATTTTTATTGATCAGAATACTCATAAAATGACTTGTAAAAGTTGGCGCAAAGGTAGGGAAATGTTATCAGGGACGGGTCAGTTCATCCATGTTCCTTTCATTGGGGATTTTACCCGTTTCTTCTAGCATGCGCATGTCTTTGGCATCCTTTAAAAAGTCCGATGCAAATATGAAATCATTGAGCAGTTGGTTTTTGCTAAAAATGATGTCTTTACGGGTGCCTTCCCATTCTTTTTTGCCCTGGTACATGTAAAGGATATAATCTCCGATTTCCATCACACTGTTCATGTCATGGGTATTAATAACCGTGGTAATGTTATACTCAACCGTTAACTCTCGGATCAACTTGTCAATTACCAACGAGGTTTGTGGGTCTAATCCAGAATTAGGTTCATCGCAAAAAAGATATTTTGGATTCAGAACTACTGCACGCGCTAATGCAACACGCTTTTTCATTCCACCGCTTAGTTCTGCAGGAAATTTTTTATTGACGCCAGCCAGGTTCACCCGTTCCAATACTGCGTTGACGCGTTTAAGTTTTGTGGCAAAGCTGTCTTGGGTGAACATATTTAAGGGGAACATGATATTCTGCTCCACATTCAACGAATCAAACAAAGCAGAGCCTTGAAAAAGCATACCAATTTCTTTTCGGATCTGCGTTTTTTGAGCCGCATCCATATTGGTAAAATCAGTTCCATTATAATACACTTCTCCGCGATCAGGCTTTAGGAGCCCCACCATGCATTTCATCAGTACCGTCTTTCCACTTCCACTCGCACCAATAATTAAGTTACAGCGACCCGTTTCCATCGATGCGCTCACATCCTCAATGACAGTTTTATCGCCAAATTGTTTTTGTATGTTCTTTACTTCTATCATTATTGCTTAGAGTAGTAATGCGGAAAGTATGTAATCGGCAAAGAGAATTAAAACACAACTCACTACAACAGCTTTTGTACTGGCTCTTCCAATTTCCAATGCACCTCCTCGTACAAAATACCCGAAAAATGCTGGAATGCTTGAAATGATAAAAGCGAATGCATACGATTTTGTAAGTGCGAAAAAAACATTATAGGGTGTGAACTCGGAGGTTAAGCCCTTGTCAAACAGATTTGCCGGTATAATGCCCGCAGCCGTTCCTGCTAATCTTCCTCCCCAAATGCCCAAAACCATTGCAATAATAACTAACAGCGGAATCATTAGTAAGGCTGCAGCAATTTTAGGCAGAATTAAATACGCTTTTGTGTTGATGCCCATTATCTCTAATGCATCGATTTGCTCACTAACGCGCATATTACCTAATTCACTCGCAATACGGCTTCCTGCCACTCCCGCTAACACAATGCAAACCAGTGTGGGTGCAAATTCCAATATAACAGTGTCTCTTACAATTTGTGCAATCGTTGAAATAGGAATCAGCGGACTTACTAATTGGTAAGCAGTTTGAATAGTAGATACAGCTCCAATGAAAACTGAAATAATCGCAACTATCCCCAATGAGCCAAATCCAATTTCATTACATTGATGCATAAACTCTCTCCAATACATTTTACCATTCTCGGGACGTTTGAACATCCCTTTTAGCATCAACAGAAATCGACCTATGTCACTGAGCAGACTCATTTTAAGTTGGCTTATTTATTTTTTCTAAACCGCTTCCACCACCGAGATTGTTTTACAATTTCCTCCGAACCATTGGCCTTGCACTTCAATTGTGCGTCTACCACAGCAATACTTGCCATATTGACAATACTACGAATCGAGCTTCCTAGTTGTAAAACGTGTACTGGTTTTTTCAATCCTAATAGGATAGGGCCTACAGCATCTGCTTCTCCTACTTCCTTCATTAGATTATAAGCAATGTTACCTGCGGCCAGATTAGGGAATATAAGTGTGTTAACATCTTGATTAGAAAGCTCACTGAATGGATAATTTTCTTGCATCAACTCTTTGTTGAATGCAACGCTGGCTTGCATCTCTCCATCTACTATGAGCGTTGGCATTTTTTGCTTTACAATCTTTCTGGCTTTGGCTACCAATTTTGCTTCAGGTGAGTTGCTGCTTCCAAAATTGGAATAGCTCAACATCGCAATGCGGGGAATGATGTTGAATTGGCGTATTTCTTTTGCAGCAAGCAAAGTGATTTCTGCTAACTCTTCGGCAGTTGGATTGAAATTAACTGTCGTGTCAGCCAAAAATAAAGGACCTCTTTTTGTTAGCACCATATACATTCCTGCAATTTTGCTAACTCCTTCTTCCATTCCAATGATTTGGATAGCGGGTCGAATGGTGTCTGGATAATTTTTAGTCAGACCAGAGATCATGGCATCAGCATCACCACACTCTACCATCATACAACCGTAGTGATTACGGTCTTTCATAATCTTTTTGGCCTCATACGCATTAAATCCTCTGCGTCCCATTTTGGATAAAAAGAGTTCTCCATATTGATCTCTTTTTTCTTCCATGGCATCACTACGTGGATCAAATATGGGAAGTCCTTCTATGTCTACTACATTCTCTTCGGCTATCCGTTTGATTTTTTGTTCATCTCCCAATAAAATAGGGAAGCCAATTCCTTCGTCGAATACAATTTGTGCGGCTTTTAAAACTTTAGGGTTGTCAGCTTCGGCAAAGACAATTCGCTTAGGATTGCTTCTAGCTTTTCCTCCAATGGCTCTCATCACTTGATTATCCAAGCCCAGTCGCTTGTTTAATTCTTGCACATAGCGGTCCCAATCTTTTATAGGGGCTTTTGCCACACCACTCTCCATTGCCGCTTTAGCTACTGCAGGGGCAACGGTTGCCAATAGGCGGGGATCCAATGGTTTGGGAATAATATAGTTGGGACCAAAGCTGATCGCTGTTTCATTGTAAGCCATATTCACGATATCAGGAACGGGTGACTTCGTTAATTCTGCCAATGCTTTAACTGCAGCTAATTTCATGGCTTCATTGATAGCGCTTGCACGAACATCTAACGCACCTCTAAAAATGTAAGGGAAGCCCAACACATTATTTACCTGATTGGGATAATCACTACGACCGGTAGCCATAATGATATCTTTTCTAGCTTCAACAGCATCTTCCCAACTAATTTCAGGATCGGGGTTGGCCATCGCAAAAACGATTGGATTTTTTGCCATGGTCTTCACCATCTCTTTGCTTAGAATTCCACCTTTGCTGAGACCAATAAAAACATCAGCATCTTTTAATGCTTCTGCCAAGCTCATGTTTTTACCTTTGGCCAAGAATTCTTTTTTCAAATCATCGAGATCATTTCTGCTTTCATGTACCAGGCCCTTGCTATCATATACCCAGAAATTTTCTTTTTTAGCCCCCAATGCTACATATAGTTTCATACAGGCTACTGCAGCTGCTCCAGCCCCACTTACAACAAATTTTAATTTCTCAATTCTTTTCTTTTGTAGTTCGCAGGCATTTAATAAGGCAGCAGCACTGATGATGGCTGTTCCGTGCTGATCATCATGCATCAGTGGAATGCTCATCTCTTCTTTAAGTCTCTTTTCAATGTAAAAACATTCTGGCGCTTTGATGTCTTCCAGATTGATCCCGCCAAAAGTGGGCTCTAATGCTTTTACAATTTCAACGAATTTCTCAGGATCTTTTTCATTGATCTCGATGTCAAACACATCGATATCTGCAAATATTTTGAATAGTACTCCCTTTCCTTCCATAACCGGTTTTCCTGCCTCCGGTCCAATGTCACCCAGCCCGAGCACAGCTGTTCCATTGCTGATTACAGCAACCAGGTTTCCTTTTGCTGTGTATTTATATACATCCTCTGGGTTTGCTGCAATTTCCAGACAAGGGGATGCAACGCCAGGTGAGTAAGCGAGCGAAAGATCTCTTTGTGTTTTTGCTTCTTTGGTGGGAACTACTTCAATTTTGCCTGGTCTTCCTTTTGCGTGATATTCCAGGGCTTGTTGTTTACGTAGGTCACTAGCCATGCTGTATAAGATTGAATTTGTAAAGGTAAGTCAAATAAATGGGCCATTTTGAATGGTGTCACCCCCTTCGTTACTGGGGGTCTACCGAAATAGCCAGCCAGGCCATTAGGCTGACTCCTTGTTCCAATGCTTGTTCGTCTATATCAAATCGTGAAGTGTGTACGCCATGAGTAATTCCTTTTTCTTGATTGCGGGTACCTAGTCTAAAAAAACAGGCAGGAATTTGTTGAGCATAATATCCAAAGTCTTCGGCTCCCATTCTGATTTCGGTTTCTTCTACATTTTTTTCTCCGATTAATTGATTGGCTTGCTCCCTTGCTTTTTGAGTAAGTGTATCATCATTGATTACGCAGGGATATCCTACATCAATATGAATATTGGCCTGTCCGCCCATTGACTCCACTAACTCCGTTGTAGTTTTTTTGATTAGCTCATGTGCTTTCAATCGCCAGTTTTCATTCATCGCTCTGAATGTGCCCATCAATTTTACTTCGTCTGGAATCACATTGGTTGTACTTCCACCCTGAATTGAAGTAATGGACAGAACACAAGGATTAAAAGGATCATTTTTTCTGCTAATTACTTGTTGCAAAGCAGTAATCAAATGAGAACTAATTAAAATGGGATCAACGGTCATGTGCGGAGAAGCGGCATGACCTCCTTTTCCACGAACAGTGATGTATAGTTCATCTGCACTTGCCATTACTTTACCTTTTCTAAAACTTACTTTACCAACATCCATGGTCGTGTGCACGTGTAAGGCAAAAATGGCATCTGGCTTAGGGTTTTCTAACACACCTTCTTTGATCAATAAGTGAGCGCCACCAGGATTTTTTTCTTCGCCCGGTTGAAAAATTAGTTTTACCGTTCCTTCCCACTGGTCTTTTGTTTCTTGCAAAATTTTAGCAGCTCCCAATAAGCAGGCTGTATGAACATCGTGCCCACAAGCATGCATCACGCCATCTACACAAGAGCGATAAGGCACATCGTTTTCTTCGAGTATGGGTAGCGCATCCATATCTGCGCGTAACGCAATGACTTTCTTAGTTGGATTTTTACCCTTGATTAATCCGATTACTCCCGTGTTAACCTTGATCTCGTAGGGGATTTGAAATTCATCCAGTTTTGATTGTATAAACTTGGATGTATTGAACTCTTGATAACTTAACTCAGGGTGACGATGAAGGTGACGACGCCACGCAATGACTTCAGATAGGTTTTCTTTAGCCAATTGTTGAATGAGCGCTTGCATGCCGCAAAAATAGGACTTGCTTAGATTAAACTTGATTATTCTTGGTCGGGGGCTTCTTCCTCGCCTGGCAACTTTAATTTCACTTCAATTATATCATTGATTACAAAAACGCCTTTAGGAAAAAGCAATTCAAGTCTTCTTTGATACGTATCGGCTTCCTTTCTTTCTTTAAAATTGCCCACTTTGACTTTATAGTAAGGGGACTGATGAAATAGGTAGGCTTTTAGTTCGGGAAATGCGGTGTATACTTTTGTTTTGGCAGCGAGCGCCTCATCACGAAGTGTTGTGCTGATAACAAGTAATCGATAGCCTTTTTCCAATCGTCTTGCATTACGACTGGTTTCCTCATTTATCTGAATTTGTTTCTTGATTAGCAGATCTAGTCTAGGGTCTTTTTTTATAGAGATTGAAGGAGACTCTGTTTTTGTTATGAATAAACTGTCTTGGCTGGAGCAGACCTGTGTCGTACCGATAAATGATAGTATGAAAACTAAGAAAATGCGCCACATAGAACAAAGGTACGCCTCCTAATAACTGTTTCCGCTACCTGCAATGGATTGAATCGGGTGCCAGGTGGTTTTGATCTCTTGAAGATCCATAATTAGATAGGGAGATTGGCCTTTTGCGCTTGTTAGATCCATTTTACTCCAATTGAAAAGACGCTTTACACTTTTAGCGCCACTTTGCTGAATTGCAGTCCAGGAATCTGTTTCAATAGCTGTGGCAACAATTGCGTTGATGTCCATATGACCACTTATCCAACTAATTAATTCTTGTTTGCTACCTGTTAAAATATTGATAACACCTCCCGGTACGTCTGAGCTGTGCAACACCTCTGCAAAACTGATTGCACTTAGAGGTTGTTTTTCACTTGCTAATATAACTGTAGTATTCCCACCGGCAATGCAAGGCGCAAGAAGTGAAACTAATCCTAACAGGGGTTGTTCTTCAGGTGCAATTAAAGCAACTACACCAGTAGGTTCTGGAGTAGAAAAATTATAGTGGGAACTCGCAACAGGGTTAACTGAACTGAACAAAGCCTGGTATTTGTCACACCAGCCAGCATAGTAAATAAGACGATCAACAGCATTTTTTATCTCTCGATTTGCAGCTGAAACAGATTGACCTTGTGCAACTAGCTCTTCTCTGAATTGAACTTTTCTGCTTTCCAGCATCTCGGCAATTCGATAAAGAATTTGTCCACGGTTAAAACCACTTCGATTGCTCCATCCTCCCCATGCAGCTCTAGCTGCAACAACCGCATCGCGCAAATCCTTTCTGGAAGACAGACATGCATTGGCTATTGTTTTTCCTTGCGGATTTTTTATTGCATACGTTCTGCCTGATTCAGTTCGAGGAAATTGTCCTCCAATAAAAAGTTTGTAGGTCTTCCAAACTTCCAATCTTTCTGTTTTACTCATAGCTTTTTATTAACTCAGTTGAACATAAGGATAGAGACCGTGTAAGCCTCCTTCTCTGCCAAATCCACTTTCTTTATAGCCTCCAAATGGAGAAACCGGATCAAATAAATTGTAGGTGTTTGCCCAAATCACTCCGGCGCATAATCGTTTCGAGAGATTGAAAATACGAGCACCCTTATCTGTCCATACGCCTGCGCTAAGCCCATAAGGAGTATTGTTTGCTTTTTCTATGACTTCATCTTCTGTTCTGAATGTGAGTATACAAAGCACCGGTCCAAATATTTCTTCCTGTGCAATGCGACTGCTTTGTGCCACATTCGAAAACAATGTAGGTGGGCAGAAATATCCTTGATGGGGAATTTTACATTTACTCTGATAAAAACTAGCTCCTTCTTTCTTGCCTATTTCAATATAGTACTGAATGCTTTTTAGTTGTTGAAAAGAATTGATTGCTCCTATGTCTGTGTTCTTATCCATCGGATCTCCCACGCGTAGGGTGGCAAGTCTGTCTTTTAATTTTGCGATAAAAGTTTTTGCAATGGATTCCTGCACGTATAATCGAGAACCTGCACAGCAAACATGACCCTGGTTGAAAAAAATACCATTGACAACACCTTCAACGGCCTGATCAATGGGCGCGTCTTCAAAAATTATATTGGCTCCTTTGCCCCCCAATTCAAGCGTTAGTTTTTTTGAGCTTCCGGCTAAGGTTGCTTGGATCAACTTGCCTACTTCGGTGGAACCTGTAAAAGCAATTTTGTTGATGTTGGGGTGTTGCGTTAACAGGGCGCCTGTTTCACCTGCGCCAGTAATAATGTTTACTACACCGGGTGGAAGATCAGCTTCTTGTATGATCTCGGCTAGTTTTAAGGTAGTGAGTGGTGTTGTTTCAGCAGGTTTAAGTACAACTGTATTTCCGGTGGCTAGGGCAGGGGCAATTTTCCATGCTGCCATGAGCAGTGGAAAATTCCAAGGTGTAATTTGTCCGGCTACACCTAGTGAGGATACTTTTTGATTGGGAAACGCATAGGCTAATTTATCGGCCCATCCAGCATAATAAAAAAAGTGATTAGCTGCGGTAGGTATATCAAAATCTCTGCTCTCTTTGATTGGTTTACCACCATCAAGTGTCTCGGTGATAGCGAGTTCACGTGCGCGCTCCTGCATAATACGTGCCACTCTAAAAATATATTTTCCTCTCTCCGCTCCTGACAATTTTTTCCAATATTTCTCATAGGCGTTTCGGGCTGCTGTAACCGCTTTATCTACATCCTTTTTTGTTGCAGTAGCCACTTCGCTAAGTACTTCTTCGGTAGCTGGATTAATTGTTTTGAAATATTTTTTCTCAACGGGTTGCTGCCATTTTCCATCAATGAAAAGTTCATATTTTTTTGAAATAGCTGCAGGTTTAGCACTCTCCGGTGCAGGAGAATATTCCCAGTTGCTGTTCCAGATCAATGCGGGTTTAGTACCTTTTTTTTGTTTGGCCATCACTAAATTTTAATCAATAGAAAAATGGGTAGCAGATTGGTAAGTGCCTTCTTCTTCTTTGGCTACCTGCATTAAAACGTCATTGGCCAGGCTGGAGGCTCCAAAACGAAACCATTTTTTATCCAACCAAGCTTCTCCAAGTGTTTCTTTAACCATCACCAAATAATGTAAAGCCAATTTTGATTTTGAAATACCTCCAGCCGGTTTCATTCCCACCATTTTACCAGTCTTGTAGTAGTAATCTCTAATTGCCTCAAGCATGGTTAATGTTACCGGCATTGTAGCAGCGGGTTGAATTTTACCCGTTGATGTTTTAATGAAATCTGCTCCGGCGTGCATAGCAATATCACTTGCCTTTCTGATTTGCTCCAGTGTGCCAAGCTCGCCTGTTTCTAAAATCACTTTTAGGCGTGCCTTTCCGCAAGCTTCTTTGATACTTGCTATTTCATCAAAAACAAAATTGTATTCGCCACTATGAAACTTACCTCTGCTAATCACCATGTCAATTTCATCTGCCCCTTGTTCAAGAGCCAGACGCGTATCAGCCAATTTTATACGCAACGAAGATTGGCCGCTCGGGAAAGCAGTGGCCACTGAAGCTACTTTGATAGCACTCCCTTTTAGTGCTGTCTTGGCAATGCCAACCATTGAAGGATAAACACAAATAGCCGCTACAGTTGGTAAATCAGGTATTTGATGATGTAATTGTTTAGCTTTTGTACAAAGTTGTGTGACTTTTCCTGGCGTGTCTTTTCCTTCCAGAGTTGTCAGGTCAATCATGCTCAACACCATTCGGAGGCCTTGTTTTTTACTAGGGCCCTTGATACTTCTTTTGGTAAATTTTGTTGCACGTTCCTCTGTACCAGTCTGATCAATAGGGGGATGGCTTAAAATCGTAGTGTTAAATAAGTGTTTTTTACCAGCCATCAATTAAATGCCTTTGGTTAGTTAAAAGTAAAACTTATTCCCTATCATTGTTGTCCGTATTTTTTTCCATCTAAAACTTTGGCTATGCGATTGAACAAATTATTCGCGTCACTACTGCTACTGGTAATGAGCAAGGGTGTTTCATTTGCCCAATCTACGTTTCCAGAAAATGGAGTGGCCGACCCCAGGTCAGGCTATTTTGCATTTACACACGCTACTATTGCAAAGGATCATGCAACCCTTTTAACAGATGCTACTTTGGTAATCCGAGATGGACGAATTGTTTCAGTGGGTAGTGGATTATCTGTTCCACAAGGCGCTGTGGAAGTAGACTGTCGTGGTAAATTCATTTATCCGTCATTTATTGATTTGTATGCCGACTATGGAATTCCTTCCTCACAGCAACGTCAGGCTGGGCAGCCATTTGATTTCTTTAGATCTTCTCAGTTAGAAACAAGTTTAAAAGGCCCCTATGGCTGGAATCAATCCATTCGCAGTGAACAGCAAGCGCATACAGTGTTTACCTCCGATGAGAATAAGGCCAAAGCACTTCGTGAACTCGGATTTGGATCAGTGCTAAGCCATGTAAGAGATGGGATTGCCAGAGGCACCGGCACCTTCGTTGCACTGGCCAATGAAAAAGAAAATTTACTCATCATTAAAGATCGTGCCTCTGCTCACTACTCCTTTAATAAAGGAAGTTCTTCGCAGAGTTATCCCAGCTCAATGATGGGAATGATTGCTCTACTTCGTCAAACCTATTTGGATGCGAATTGGTATAAAAACCAGCCACAGGAAGAAGGATATAATCTGACATTAAAAACCTGGAATGAAAACCAAGGGCTGCCCCAAATTTTTGAAGCCAATGATAAATGGAATGATTTGCGTGCAGACAGAATTGGAGATGAGTTTGGCGTTCAATATATAATCAAAGGAGGTCAGACGGAATACCAACGTATCAATGAAATGAAAGGTACTAACGCCTCATTTATTTTACCTCTCAATTTTCCCTTGGCGCAGGATGTGGAAGATCCTTCAGATGCAAGATTTGTAGCGCTGAATGATATGAAACATTGGGAATTGGCTCCCACACAACCCGGTGCTTTTGAAAAAGCGGGAATTCCTTTTTGCTTAACAACCTCCGATTTAAGTAGTGTAAGCCAATTTGGTCGTAACCTTCAAAAGGCAAGAGAATATGGACTCTCTGACACCAAAGCATTAGAAGCCTTAACAAAAACTCCTGCAGAAATGTTAGGAGTGTATGATAAGGTAGGTAGCTTAGATAAAGGAAAGCTGGCTAACTTTTTGCTGACCACTGGCCCTCTTTTTCAAGATAAGACAGTCCTTCTTCAAAACTGGATTCAGGGAATCAAATACACGATAAAAGAAGATGCAGGAAATGTTGCGGGTACTTATCAATTAATTGTTTCTGCTCCAGCTGGTAAAGAGACTTACACGTTGGAAGT